>Ga0207841_1000038_pt1 | contig 233596 bp, 170 predicted proteins | sample HigsolmetaGSP18D_FD_184846 | JGI IMG/M metagenome (GOLD analysis project Ga0207841, IMG submission 184846) | High solid enriched microbial communities from the Joint BioEnergy Institute, USA - SP1-8-D (SPAdes) | ecosystem: Engineered > Bioreactor > SSF (Solid state fermentation) > Aerobic >...
GGGGGGGGGGGGGGGGGGGTCCCATGTGAATGAGTGGAGAGGATCACATATAGACCTGGGAAAGGAATAGAATATTATATCGTAACATTTGGAAGCAACCAACATTTCCACGACAGCTTACTCTCTACCTACCTTGTAAGTTGTGAATATACATCAAGAAATTGTGGGGAATACCTCATGGCTTCCTTCATCCAAGCGTTTATGCTGCTATATGAAGGCTATCTCTGTCTATCAACTTGGATCCACGTGCATTTGATTGTGAGAAAATGTACAGAGCCTTCATGAAGCAAGTTTAATGATGGCCTATAACGAAGTCAGCGGTGAAGCAGCTTATTACACAGTAATACACACATCTCTGTGCAAGTTGTACAATGTTCACCGGGTACAACTCTATGATATACAGCACTTCGCGGCAAACTGCAGACCAATGAAAGAGCCGGTACCCTCCTTTGTGACTCTGCGTCCTTTTTCGAGTCTTTGACCAGCCAATTGCTGCTAGAAAGAATCGTGCTTGTGCATGATCCAAGTTGACCTACCTTGCATTCTGTCTGCGTGACTGTCACAGCAACTGTGACGGACGCAATGTTCTCGTCGGAGGTATCCTTGACAAATATGCCAACGAAGATAGATCAGACAAGAAGCAATAGGAGCAGCAGTTGCAGTCATGGTCTTACTCTACACGGCCACCTATGGGGCAATTTATGGCTCTACCCGACGGAGATCTTCCCACTCAACGTGCACACGAAGGAGAGTGCACGGTCTGTTGTGGGCTGGTCCATCGGCAACGGCTGACCATGATCACATCGTTCCTGTTGTTCCATTGATCAGTTATGGAACGCTCCTGCTCTTTGGCCTCAATAGCTTCGTCATCCAGTTTGCGATTCTGATTCTGATATACCCGGAAACAGCGGGGCGTATCTTGGAGCGGAATGGACACATTCTTCCAGCATGCAGACAGACAAGCGGTGCATCATCCGAGCAGATGCGCAGTGAGAAGACTGAGGATGCTGTCGGGAAGTAAAAACGGTCAATGCTGTCTGGAGAGCAGGTGGATCAACACCCCACAATGGCTGTAGAGAGAAATGCTACTCCGCACTCCAGGATCTCGACTTGACCTGCTCCATAGACCAGAGACACGGCTGGTGATGATGGCGGGTCGAGGGGATATGAAAGGGAAAGATGTTGAGGGGGGGACATGGACGATCGCTGTCAACACCATCGATCCGCGCGCGCCAGTCGGACAGTACAACAATCGACGATATCCGACGCTCTGTTCCCTTTCCCGCCTGGCTCGTTGAGCCTCTTGAATCTTGCAACGCGCGGACTGCCTGCAAACACGTGTTCCCCCGCTGCATCTGCACCGACGTCCAGCGGACCCGGCGAATGGCGGCCTCTAGCCAGACGCGTCCGACCAGCACAGCGGACGGTCAGACAAGACACCCGCTGCCAGTTGTCTCCCTCGCCGGGCTCCGCTGGTCTCTCCACCACTCCCTTCTCTTCCAATACCCATCATCCAAGCGCTTGCTGGATGCTGTTTCTCGCAGGCTCCGGCCATGATGATTCATCTCGGACCCCGCATCACGGTCCCACGTCCGCCCACTTTATCTTGTCTCTGACCGCCCAATCCTGCCTGCTCCAAGGAGCCCTTCAACAGACGGAGCAGGCAAGTATAACAGACACAATCCTCTTTGCGAGGATATCCTGCTGCTCCAAGTCAGGCCGGATGGCTGCTTCGGTCGGCACATGACCTTGGATGCCACGAAAGGCTTATGGTGGTGCCAACTTACAGCCTGGCCATGTCGTCCGCCCAGAGCCTAGGAGGGAATTATTGGGGCACCCTCATCAGACCGGACAAGAGCCCGGCGCCCCTGCTGGAGCTGCTGTGTCTCGGGATTGCCCAGTTTATGGTGAGTACATATAGATGTTTTCTTTGGATGGAAGTCTCTGCGTTTTAGTGTCGGCACAGATAATAAACGATCGTATCATAGCCCACCCTGGATCCGTCCTCGGGAACACCCGAACTCACACCGGAGAAGCTCGCGACCTTCTATCGCGCGGTGGGTGGGAATTACGATACTCTCTTCCTCCACACGAAAAGCCATGCCCTTTCCTTCATATATCAGTCTCTTGGCTGTTTCCATACCCTTCAACCAACCACCAATCCTTTCGAGCCCCCATCCATACCGGCCTTGCTGCCCAATGGTTTCGTGCGATGGCAGACTATCCAACTACTACTGTGCCCCGATGAGCATGCCCAATACCTGCAGAATGCAGTCCGCCAGTGGGATATTCCGAACCCAAATGGCGGCGTTTTCCCTAAAATGATCCCCCGGGAAGCTTTCCCTGCTAAACCGGACCCGGAAATGGTGGAATGGCACGAGAAGGTCACCCGGCAGCTCGAGCGTGAATATCAGAAAAGGAACACTCCACGTCACTCTCCGCCCAATCTTGGTATACGCGATCATCACTCCCGCTCCGGGGAATCCCCGAAATCCCCCGAGGGAGACTATTTCTCTCAAACTCATCATCGCCGGATGCCATGCCGCCGTCGGTCAAAGACAGATGCCAGTGCTGAGCAGCTGCGGCGAGCTCGATTACGGAGACGTAACAGTGCAGAAAGTCCATCTCCCTGGTCTTCCAGGTTTGACCCGGACTTTGGTTATCCGGAAGTGAGGCTCGATGGCACTAGAATTGCTTCATCTGAACCTCACTCACCATCTCTGCGGTCCGGGCACTCTTCCAAATCCAAACATAGAAGACGTTTGTCTCTCTCTGATGACGAGGATAATTTTGGACTTGATGATGCATATGTGTCTGATGCCTCTTCCGAAGGCTCTTTCCGGCCACGTCGGCGACGTTCCATTGATGATGAGCGACGACATGGCCGTCATCGCCATCGCTCTCCACCAAAAGCTGTCCGCGCCCGTCGTCACTCGCATGATGCAGCATACACACGCATGCATCGAAAGGACATATCTCCTCACCGGTCAGCCCCTGGTGATGATGGGTACGAACGGGATGCGTATACAGCAAGTATAAAGAGGGACCGCGACTATTATGTTCCCCAACAACATAAAACCTCGAAGCTGTATTACAGTGGATCGTTGAAAGCCCCGAAATCCGGTGTCAAAATTCGGGAATATACTTTCAGTGACCCAGTGAGCCCCATGCACGTTTCCAGCACTGGATCGCCAGACCCTCTCCATCCCTATCTTCGATATGCGGGCGAGTACTACTTGCCCAAGCACCCTTCCCATCTGGATTCGTGTCCACCAGACGAGAAGCGAAGGGTCAGCCACGGTTCTGGCAGCGCCAATGGGAACCGGAGCGGGAGTGGTGGGAGTGGAAATGAGCGCTCGTGGTCCCTGAGCAGCGCAGGCGGTAGCAGGGCCCAGAGATGGGCCAGTGCAGCCGGTATCATGACAATAAAGAGATAAGTTCCTGCAGGCGCCGCGGGTGATTTCGAACCTGCAGCTGCAGGAAGGAGGGTCCAATCGTATGATTAAGGGGGGCACACCAGCAGACCCTGCTTGCCTCTTCTTTTCCCATTCATTTACCGAATCTTTTGAGCCTACCTCTGAACCTAATACGCTAATCCTCACTCCCTCTTTAAATGACGACAGTGAATTTGTGACCAGCATGATAGATATGAGATCGTTGAATCTTCCATTTTGGAATTCTATTGAGTGATATGAAGAGAGCTCACCATTGACGACATTGAACCGATACGACGGAATAGAACGATGTTCAGCTTGGAAATGATGATGACTTTGTGCCACTTTTTTTTTTCCTTTTCAGGATTTAGTTATGATGTTTCCTGTTACTTCTATTAAATATGATCATTTCATACGTAGTCTTCAAGGACAAAGAGTTCCCTAATGAGGACTTCTGAGAGGGCGGTGTATCCACTGCGTTTTTGTATACTTTTGCTTCTGAGTACGAAATTTTCAGTCTGATATATTTCTAGTATGAAGATGACCTTGGTTTCCGTTTCATCTTTGGGATTCCTAGATCTCTGACTTTGTCTTCAAGGATGATACTGTATTTTCTTTACCTTGAATATGTTTCCATCCGGTTCCTGAGTTACTTCGCCAGCCAAGCAGCCTGTGCCATCAATTGGACATATCGCACTTCTTTGAATTGCATTAATCAAACGGCATGATTATCTATTACTTACCATATACATTGATACCCACTAACAAGCGCGGCTACCATTGATAGCTGCGCTCTTGGCAACAGTACTCTTTCCCAGGGGCGTCAAGAAGACGGTGGAGAGCTCACGCTTGCGCACTTTGCTACTCAAGTCAGAGTCCCGGATGAAAAATCAACATAAATGAGATCCGCAGCCTGGGTGCCCCTGATCCACAGCTGAAAGGAGTTAAGATCTGGTATGCAAGCAGCAAGCTCTAAACCCGGGCTTTCGCTGGCTACAGTATTTGCTCTAAATCTTTTTTTCCAGTCCCACATGACGGTGCTCAGGTCACGATATTTGGATATAAACGACGAGCGGAACCGCCGTACCTCGAGAAGAGGACGCGGAGTCCGACGGAGCTCCGCTGTCTTGGCACTGCTCCCGCCCTTACCCTTACCCTAATCTTCCGCGAGTCTCTGTGCTTGAAAGCATCCTCACTTCTAGTGGAACCTTTCCGTCGGGCATTTTTGGGCATGTTAACTAACCGAGCTTGCTCCCTTGAAGGGGACGATATTGGGATGTGGAAATACATGATGGGAATTACTAGTTATCCCATGCTCTTGATGGCGTGGCTGGAGCGTGTCATTTCGGATGAGAATGGCAACAACTGGACCCAGGTGCCTATGTATTATACAGTACCAATGTAGTCATGTACGCGGCGGAACGAGGATACTTGTCTCCCGGATGGGATCGTGTGGTTCATTAGAATGAACAGGCGTTCAAGCCACGCAAGGAAGCAACAAAATAACAGGATTCTCTAAAACCGCGGGAAAATGGCATCATCATTAATACCGTTGATGATGGTGGAGGTACGCCACTTAACTACCTTTCTTATTACCTATTATTTGCTTCTTGCTATGGGGTAACTCGTGGTACTCCACTGACGATTAAACTAGGACGCTTACGGAGTGCGGAGCAGTGTCTTAAAGTGAGGTCCATGTCTCAGTTAGTACAGTAGTTGTTTCTTGCTGACTGACAGGAGCACTAGGACTAGGCCCACCGAGTAAGGTGACAACCGTGACATGCATGGAGGCCCGGGCTTTGCGAGACCTGACGATGGGATTTTTGTCTTGGCGGTTTTCAAAGCCTTTGGTATCCTGTCCTAAATACTAGTACCTCCTATGGAGCGATGTATTACTGACCCCTTCCAAGATCGTTGTGTCACCTGCATGAGGTCCGGATGGTAGTATGTACTTGTACATGTACATACAGTATCTAGACTGCCAGATGGCCGACGCTATGCGGCTCAACCCAACCTGACCCCGCATTTAGTTTCGCGTCTCCGTCCACGTCTTCTCTATTAATATTATTATTCCGGTCGTTTAGGTGACTGGAGGTTTGCCCTAGGATTTAAAACGTCACTGCTAGATAAGTATCGATCTTTCCGCCAGGGGAGTGTCTTGGAAGCTTAACATATCGTTCATTTTTTTTTTTCCCCAGCACGGGCGATACCCCGCGTGGGTTCTTCCCCGGGTTGCTCGAACCACTAACAAGTACCGAACTTACGGAGTATCAAGGACCAGTAATTTAATAATAATAGTATCTGCATAGCCGCGGCTGGATACGGGTGAAAATGAAGCCCGGTCTAGTTAGTGCTGACTTTCGAGTAAAATTATTCCCGGAGCGCAGTTACTACTGCGTAGTTGATGACCGGGGAGGATAATAAGGTCAGCTGTTGTTGCGATGACGAGCAAGCACGTGCTCGAGCGGAGATAGCATTATATCTCATTATCTTCGTTCCACACCCTGGGCGATCAGGATGGAAGCCAGTCCGGAGTATTCCGTATAGGTAAGACGTCCTGTACGACATGAGATACATATCAACGGCATGGCCTCCACGGCACCAGGCTTATAAGGACCACGACGCCCGTATCTCGAACAGGTCCATCCCGGCTCTGGACTCTCACATCCAGCGGGCCAAGCCCCCGGTTCTTTTATGGTTACAGCGCACCCTGCCAGCCAAGACGGTGGCTGGAAGCCTTAGCCCGGGAAGGACGGAGGGGAGGGGACGGCCGTGGAAGGCGAGAAGCCGAGAATAAGTTGCCAAGACCGGCGTTCTTGGTATGATATCCGCTTCTTCGAAGGCTCGATAACGCCCGTCTGGCCCTCCGCAGCGCAGGACGTCGAAGAGATGGCATGAGATGCCTGTGTGCTGTGCGCAGACTCCCCCATGCCAAGACCCGTCGCAGGCGCGCCAAGATCGCCGCGGGCGGGAAGCCGTGCGGAAAGCAGCGCCGCGGGCGTCTTGTTCTTTGGCTGAGGGCATCTCGGCGACTGGTCTTGCCCTTGCTACTGCACGCGGCTGATGATGATGAGGGGGACGCAGGCCTGTCCCTTCTCTTATCTCCCGTCACCGTGCAGACGCCATAAGAAAAAGAAAGAAAAAGAAAATGTGGGAGTGGAGGGAGGGAGGAGACAGGTGCTGAGAGGCTCCGGACGGAGGACATGCCTGTTCACGATAAGCTGAGGCTCGAGCAAGAGCTTCTCATCTCGCGGCGTCGTTCTTGGTCCGGCTACCAGCGGATGCGCTCGACGGTCGTATTTTCTGTCTTCTGGGCGGGCTGTCTCGAGGTGCTTTGCCGCGGCACCCCTCCGCGTCTCCTGCGCGACGGTCATAAAGAGACAGCTCCTCTCTCCGGGTTCTCTCTCTCCTCACCAGGTGCTCCATAGTCAAGCATCACTGCAGGCACTCAGAGACACTTCGCAGATAGCCTTGCGACCATGAACGTCTCCGACCCCGCGGAGATCACCGAGGCTGCCAAGGCCAAGGCAGTCTCCCAGGATGATGCTCTCGCGAAGACCAGGTCTGCTACCAAGGAGGCAGCTGTGGAGACTGGCATCGAGATCGAGCCGGTCGGGGAGAAGGACATCGTCGCCAGCGAGGCCCATCACAGCGGCGACGCCGAAGACGAGTCCCTCCACAAGGTGTATCCCACCGAGGAGGAGCTGCGCACCCTCCGTCGCGTCTCGGACAAGATCCCATGGACCGCCTTCACCGTCGCCTTCGTCGAGCTCTGCGAGCGCTTCTCCTACTATGGCACCACTGCAGTCTGTATGAATCCCTCCTCCCTGACTGATTATATCAACCGGCTGCGCACCTGCTCACTCTGTCTACAGTTGTGAACTTCATCCAGCGTCCTCCCCCGTCGAAGACCGGCGCCGGCGGGGACACCAGTGTCCCTGGTGCTCTCGGGATGGGCCAACGGGCGTCGACCGGGTTGACCCTGTGTAGGTGTGCTCAAAGAAGCTCGAAAGACACAGGCTTTCTAACGGGAAGATAGTCAACCAGTTCTGGTCGTATGTCATGCCGTTGCTCGGTGCCTACATGGCAGACCAGCACTGGGGTCGTTTCCGCACCATCATGATCTCCATCGGGATTGCTCTGGTCGGCCATACGATCCTCATCATATCTGCTATCCCAAGCGTGATTGCCCGTCCGGGCGGCTCGATCGCTTGCTTCACGATCGGTCTGGTCATCATGGGAGTGGGAACCGGTGGCTTCAAGTATGCTCACCTCCGTCCAAGTCTGTCCGGACTGTTACTAATCGAAACGTTGACAGGTCCAACATCTCACCCCTGATCGCGGAGCAGTATAAGCAGGATCGACTGTACATCAAGACTTTGGAGAGCGGCGAGCGCGTGATCGTCGACCCGGCGGCGACGGTCTCGCGGATCTACCACTACTTCTACCTGATGATCAACATCGGCGCCCTCGTTGGCCAGATCTCCATGGTGTACGCCGAGCGATACGTCGGCTTCTGGCTGTCGTACCTGCTCCCCACGATCATGTTCTGCTTCTGTCCCACGGTCCTGTTCTTCTGCCGGAACAGGTACAGTCTCGTGAAGCCAACCGGGTCGGTCTACACCCAGGCGATCAGGCTCTGGAGACTCGCTATGGAGGGACGGTGGTCGATCAATCCAGTCAAGCTGTGAGTCGGGATATTGTTCTATATATGCACTTGTTGGGACCGTGTGCGGTAGGTAGCTAATGCCATCAAAAACAGATTCAAGAACATGAACGCTCCTGATTTCTGGGAGAACGTGAAGCCAAGCAAACTCGGGAACAACAAGCCGGCATGGATGACGTTTGACGACGAATGGGTGGACGAAGTGCGGCGAGGACTCAAAGCGTGCGGGGTGTTCCTGTGGTACCCTCTCTTCTGTATGTGCACCTCCTTCGTTCAATTTACGACTTAACACTGCGATTCTAACCACACTAACCCTGTAGGGCTCTCGTACAACCAAATGCTCAACAACCTGACCTCGCAGGCGGCAACCATGCGCCTCGACGGCGTCCCCAACGACGTCGTCAACAACCTGAACCCGTTCTCCCTCATCATCTTCATCCCGATCATGGACAAGATCGTGTACCCGTTCCTCCGCCGGATCGGGATCAACTTCACGCCGCTGAAGCGCGTCGCCGCCGGGTTCTTCGTCGCGGGCTGCTCCATGATCGCCGCCAGCGTGACGCAGCACTACATCTACAAGAAAGGGCCCTGCGGGAAGCAGGCCAATTACTGCCTCGAGGAGCTGCACAAGCACACGGACATCTCCGTCTGGGTGCAGACGCTGCCGTACGTGCTGGGCGGCATCTCGGAGATCTTCGCCTCGGTCACTTCGCTCGAGTACGCGTTCACCAAGGCGCCCAAGAACATGCGCTCGCTGGTGCAGGCCGTCGCGCTGTTCATGAACGCCATCTCGTCGGCGCTCGGCCAGGCCATGGTCGGCCTGTCCGAGGACCCGCTCCTCGTGTGGAACTACGGCGTCACGGCCATCCTGGCCTTTGTCGGGTTCGTCGGCTTCTGGGCCACCAACTACAAGCTCGACAAGGAGGAGGACCGCCTCAACAATCTCCCGCACAGCAAGTACGAGGGCAGCAGCAGTGCATTGCCGCAGCCGGGCGACGTGGAGAAGGGCGCTGGCGGGCAATAAGCTGGACTCGTCATGTGTTTCCGCCTTCCTTTCCCTCTTCTGACGTTGACGATAGTCTTTCTTTGGTAGATAAACATGTCGCGGTGTACCGCGACGGATGATATCTCTATGAGACACGTGTGTATGTATGATAGTTTTCTCGAGAGTTTGTTTTCGACGAGACGACGGATACCATAATACCAGCTCAGTTCAGATCATGTTTCCTCTGATGACCCATCCATCCCACCCAATCATCCAGCGCTTCCACACCATTCTATGTTAGATCCTTTCAGTTTCCTTCTCTGCATCCATCACATGAGATCTTCGAACTTCTCGGATGCCATGTAGAGTTACAGTACAGAATACAGAGGTGTATACATGACCCAGGTACTGTACTGTACACGGTACTGCTTACGCTGGGCGCCGCCGTCCTGATATCAACCGCTGAGTGACTTGACTTAAGCGGAAGTGATCATTATTGTGCTGCCCCTGGCCGGGCCAAGGTCAAGGTCAAGGTCAGGATCAGGATTTCAGATTTTCAATCGACAATTGAACAGGAACGTGGGGTGGGAAACTCGCTATTAATTTCCCTGATTCTGTATGGATGGATTACTTTAAAAAAAACCCCTTTCACAACATCCCCCACCAGAAGGTCGGTAGGTAGGTAGGTAGGTAGTATCTGACGGCCTCTATCATCAGGTAGGCATCTCATTGTATGGTATGGAAATGGAAATGGAAATGGAAATGGAAATGGAAACGACGATAACATCCCTTGGTAAGTAGACTGTACTGTACATAGAGTACATCTTGACAACATCTAGACAGTCAGTCAGGACCCTCCCTTCTAATGACTAATAATGTATTGCAATCCTGTTGCCTATTCGCCGATCCCTGTTTCCTTCCTGGCTGGAGGTCAAGTAACGATTAACGCATCAAATATTTGTTTTTTTCCCTTTACTCTCTCTCTCTCTCTTGTCAATGCTTCCTTACCAGCCAAAAAAATTGTGGGAAGAGGGGAAAAAAAATTATCTTGATAGTTGATGTATGCGTGTCTTCATAACAGTAACAGCAGAACTGGAATAAGAAGAAATAGAAAAATAATAGAGAGAGAGGAAGCATAGGCAATATTACTGCGCGCTCAAAACGTTTGGTCTCAGAGCCATTGAAAAGAATCTCTTCTGTATCTACTATTGTATAGTTCTGGGAGTGTTAGGATTAGAACATGCTTGGATCTGGGATGTATACTACACTACTGCACAGTAGAGTTGGGAGGTAGGTGTTCTCTTCATAAACATGTTTGAAATATGTATTTCTTTCTGGACTGTACTGTTTTGCAGGTCCCTACGGGACATTAAGACCTATTTTATCTATATATAACAGGTACAGGTACAGATACAGGTAGAGGGGTGTGTGTGTGTGTGTGTGCGCGCAAGTATGTATGTATGTGTTTGCCTATCTATATATTATATTAATTAGATGGCGACCAGACAGACCCCTCTTTCAAAGCCTTTTTTTCTCACCACTGCCTAATTTACTGGTAGTTATTTTCTACATTCCTAATCACTTCTGGATTTTTTTTTCTTGTTTGTTTGATTGATTGCTATCATGTCATGTGATGGCAAAGTTGTAACGACAGGCCTAGATAACTAGACCTAAAAGGGTCGTTGGTTTATCTTGAAGACAAGAAACAGGGGGGTGAGCAGTAGAGTAGTGAGAAATAGCCTGTGTTACTAGCAATGTGTAACGACAGGCCTAGATGACTAGACCAAATGGGGTCGTTGGTTTATCTTGAAGACAAGAAACAAGGGGGTGAGCAATATAAGAGCAAGAATAGACCTGTGTTACTAGCAATGCCTATATGACAGGTTGCTATGCGAGTCGACCACGAGGGTCGGGTTCTGTCTGAAAGGAACGTCATTATATACATGCTGTTTCCTGGGATCATGGAAATGGATCATGAAGTTGGATCATAGAAATGGATCATATATGATCCATCACGTGACCTCCTTCCTAATCCATCCCAATCTGTAACACAATGTCTATATGGCAAGTCACTATATGAGTCGACCACAAGGGTCGGATTCTGTCTGAAAGGAGCGTCATTATATACATGCTGCCCAACCTAGGTTCCTGAGGATCATAGAATGGGATCATAGTCTTGGATCATGGGTTTGGATTGTGGAATTGGATCGTAGTGTTGGATCATGGAAATGGATCGTAGACGATCCATCATGTGACCTCCTTCCTAGTCCATAACAAAAGTATTTCCCTTCTGTCTGGTCTGGTCTAGTCTTGTCTTGTCTTGGATAGGTGATATTTCTTTTTTTCTGATGAACTGTACTCTGTCTGTACAGTAGTTTGTCTCGAGACTGTCGCTGCATCTGTAGGGATACATAGATGCAGTCAGTATCACAGAAAATCACTGTAAATCAACCAACCGAGCACACCATGCTGATTCCCATTTCCACCTACTGTACAGAGTAATACTAATGTGGCACTGGCTCTCGCCTCACGCTTTTCCTTCTTCTATAATGATATACCTGCATGTCGACTTCTCTCTTGCCCCCTAAGCTTTGCCTGCTAAGATCACCTGTTGGCACTTACACATTACTTACATACTTGGCAAAGGATCGATAAGCTCCGGACTGTGTACTGACGGAGTAGTAGAAGGTTCGAGACGTATTCCACGACTGTGCAGTGTGCAGTGTGTCTAACCTGTTGGGTTTGGTTAGGTGTACAGTGTATCTTGACGGAGGTTGGAACTTTAAAGATTATTATTACTATTGACCATGACTCTCCCATCTCTCTCTCTCTCTCTCTTTAATCTTAGTTGTTTTCCGACTTCTGAGTACAGTACTGTGCTGGGGACTCCGTACAGAACGAGCGTGAGATTTCTTACAGTTATATGGGGTACAGTATAGCTTCTGGGAAGAGGCATTATGCTCCGTATACTCGCACTTGTACAGTCAGTACTTTGTTGTACACCACGGAGCAACTCCGTCTGAAAAGCATAAGCTAAAAAAAGAGACAAGCAAAACTATTGAACCTTTAAAGGTGTCATGTGGGAACTTTCTTCTTCTCCAGACGGCTATATTAAGCATATGGAGGATGTTGGGTGTTTCAATAATAACTTGGTGTCCTTTTCGAGACACCTGCAGGTTCTGGAAACCAGTTTGCAACGCTAGCCTGACACGTTGGCACGGCTGGCGGGCGTCCAACAGTGTCCCGTCGCAGCATCCTCTCCAATCACGACTCCACGAGTTCAGCTGCTGAGTTGTTAGTTTGCGCCCTCCACGATATTATTTAATATTCCGGAGGATAGCAGTCTTAGCAGACGTGCTAGCCAGGAGGATTATTGAACCCTCGACGTCTGAGACTAGCGAAGATTAGGAGCGGGTGGGCCGCGGCCACCCCGTGGCTTTCTAGAATCATCGCACGTGACAGGTGCCTGGCGCCCTGACCTGACGAGCGGATTGCACAGAGCACCGAGCTCTCGTCTATCAACTGCAAAGCGCCAGTCATGGAATGCCGTCGTTTACAGACTAAGGCCCCTTTCTGGCCGACTGGTGACGGGATGTTCGCAACCATGGGGAACACGACCGGTTGATATCTCAGAATCCCCTCTGGCCAGTAGCGGCCTGCAGGCCTTGGAGTCTACAGCGCCTGACTGGTTACAACGCATCAGTTGCATGCGACTGAAACAGTCGCGATAAGGCTGAGAGGCTGAGACAGCAGGATGGTGCACACTGTGGCGGCAGCCATCAACGCCCGTCAACTGGTCGAGTGAATTCTGGATGTCGCAGGGTGTCTTCTCCTTCCTCCCAGTGGAATCAAGGTCCCCACCACACGATTGGGCGGAGTTGCCCAAGTGTATATATAGAACTCGTAAGCCTGCGCGCGCCAAGAGCTCCAACCGTGGCTAGTGGCATCCGCCGTCAAGGAAGCTTGGTCAGTGGTCCCTGGCGATCTATGGCTGCTCAGCACCTCATCACGACGAAAGGAAAAAGGACGAGGATCGAGAACAGGGGAAGCAGGCCCACGGCAACCGTCCTGAGATGCTCTTGTCCGCATGTCAGCCCCAGATCGTAGATGCTCCGCCGTCGGCTTAGGGCCCGGAAGCCCAGCGTCGCTCGAGGAGAGACACGGCAGGCGAGCGTCGGGACTCAGGCGAATCATGGCGGCGGCACGAGCGAGCGTGGGTCGACGGGCCTGTCGAGGGCTTGGGCAGTGGAGGGTCGAGAACCGGCGGACCGAGTGGATACGTCGGGGCAGCGGTGGAAAAGGGGTCCGCTGTCTGTCATCGTCTGCAGAATCAGGTCAGCAACGGCGCGATCTGTGCAGATTTGCAGGAGCGTACACGACGTAGGCACAGCAGGGATGGCCGAGGAGAGCATTCCCGAGAGGACTGCGCGTGTCGAGGCTGGGGTGAACGGCGCGCGAGAAGGTCCCCGTGTCGGGAGCGCTAGGCGGCTCGGAATCCGTAATGTCCCTGAAAGCTCCACGGATCGATGGGATACTGCCAAACAGAGTAGAGCCCCGGGGGCAGATGCTCCATATAAAGATGGAGTCTGGATGCCAGATGGAGAGCTAGCACACCGCATCGTTGCTTGAGGACAACTCCAGTAAGGGTTGTCGAGCTCCCGCCCGTTTCGGAGGGCACGTTTCGGACCAGGCGCCAGCTCCAGCTCCACGGCCTTCTCGCTCACCGTCTCCTGTCCCTCCTCTCCTCTTCTTATCTCTCCTCTCTCATCTCCTCCTCTCCCTCCCTCCTCGACCTGTCCTCGTGTGCTGCAGACCGGATCGGTAAGTCCCTCTCCCCTGCACCGATGCCCCCGGGAGTACCCATGACGGCACTTTGTCGACATCCCTCGTGCCTGGCGGATCGACAAATGTGCTGCGTGGCCACCTCCGGCGCCCCTCTCCTCACCATGCGGTCATCACCCAAGCTTCGCACAGGCTGCCTCTTTCTCTCCCACCTTGCCCTGCTGATAGCCGTCTCTTTCCCGCCGCTGCATTGCTGACGCTTTCTCGGGATCGCTTGCAGATTTCCTCTTCCCATTGTTTCTTGCCCGCTTCTACTCCCCCACCGTTCCAGGAGAACTGCGATACAATGTCGGCCAGGACTCTCTTCCCGACTCACCTCAGAGCCCAGGCGGCGGACGCCCCCTTTGAGGGCGGCCAGAGACATCATGGAAAGTCCCAGTCGCACATGGTAAGTTGGTGCCTCGCGGAGCGACCTGTCCCAACGGAAGAGACAAAACTGCCCCGTTTGCTTGTTAGACGGCAGAACGAGGTGGTCGCAGCTTCCTCCGGGAGCTCGCGACCGTCCTTCTGTATATACGAAGGACGTGAGTTCTGCAGCGTCCACAACACGTCTTGGATCTTGCTACCGCGTTATTCTTCCAGAACGCCATACATTCATTACCCAAAGCCTGATCTCTCCAGTGACATCTTTTTATGAGCCTACAACCCTCAATGGACACAGAAATTAAAGGCAGCTTGCTGACTCTGCACTCCCGTCGACAGGCCTTCGAAAATGCCTCCACCAGCGTCGCTGCCTCGCAGATGCGCAATGCGCTGAACGCTCTGGCCGAGACCGTCCCAGACCCCAATGAGAAGAAGCGTTTCCAGGCAGAGATGGACAACTTCTTTGCCCTGTTCAGACGGTTCCTGAACGACAAGGCCAAGGGCAATATCGTGGACTGGGACCGCATTGCCCCTCCAAAGCCCAACCAGGTTGTTGACTACAACAGCCTACCGACCGACGTCAACGTTGACCTGCTGAAGAAATTGGCTGTTCTGAAGCTCAACGGTGGTCTGGGAACCACCATGGGCTGCGTTGGTCCCAAGTCCGTCATCGAGGTCCGCGAGGGCATGTCCTTCCTGGACCTCTCTGTTCGCCAGATCGAGCACCTGAACCGCACCTACAACGTCAACGTTCCGTTCGTCCTGATGAACTCTTTCAACACCGACCAGGACACTCAGTCCATCATCAAGAAGTATGAGGGTCACAATGTCGATATCCTCACCTTCAACCAGTCCCGCTACCCTCGTGTCCTCAAGGACTCGCTTCTCCCCGCTCCGAAGAGCTTCAGCGCTCCTCTCCAGGACTGGTACCCGCCGGGCCACGGTGACGTCTTCGAGTCCCTGTACAACTCTGGAATCCTGGACAAGCTCCTGGACCGCGGTGTCGAGTACATCTTCCTGTCGAACGCGGACAATCTGGGTGGTGTGGTTGATCTGCGCATTCTGCAGCACATGGTGGACTCGGGAGCGGAGTACATCATGGAGCTGACCGACAAGACCAAGGCCGACGTCAAGGGTGGTACGATCATTGACTACGACGGCAAGGTCCGTCTTCTGGAGATCGCCCAGGTGCCCAAGGAGCATGTCAACGAGTTCAAGTCGATCAAGAAATTCAAGTACTTCAACACCAACAACATCTGGATGAACCTCCGTGCTATCAAGCGTGTCGTTGAGAACAACGAACTGGACATGGAGGTCATCGCAAACGAGAAGTCGATCCCCGCCGACAAGAAGGGCGAGGCCGATATCTCGATCTACCAGCTGGAGACCGCCGTTGGTGCCGCCATCAGCAGCTTCAAGGGTGCTCACGGTGTGAACGTTCCCCGCAGCCGCTTCTTGCCCGTCAAGACTTGCTCCGACCTCCTGCTGGTCAAGTCTGATCTCTACAGACTCGAGCACGGCCAGCTGGTGATGGATCCCAACCGCATTGGTGGTGTCCCCGTCATCAAGCTCGGTTCGGACTTCAAGAAGGTCTCCGACTTCCAGAAGCGCATTCCCAGCATCCCTCGCATTGTGGAGCTGGATCACCTCACCATTACCGGTGCGGTCAACCTGGGTCGCAACGTGACTCTCAAGGGAACCGTCATTATTGTCGCTTCTGAGGGCAGCACGATCGATATCCCTCCAGGATCCGTTCTGGAGAACTGTGTCGTGCAGGGAAGCTTGAGAATCCTGGAGCACTAATTGGCCTGACCACACTCCTGGCGGTAACCATTCTTTTATGGCCTTCTAGACGAGCTATTTTAATCGACCCCCTTCGCTTTTTTATTACCCCCACTTACGCCAGGTCTAATGTGCAGATGGAAGAGAATAGTAGAGATTCACCCGGGATTGGCTGCTATGAAGTAGTCCTTGAGACCTCTTGTGTCCGTTCCCTAGGCAGCGTGTTAGCGGCAAATTTGGGAGTTTGCAAACAATTACCTGAGTAATCACGCTTTTTCCAGGGTTGAATTGGGGGTGCCCTTGCCGGAGGTCTTGGGTTTGTGGATCGGAGCACATACATTACATACATGCAGCACTCAGGAATAGTTTTAATACGATCTTCATTTCTCACTACTTGCGACTGATTGGTACTTATAAGATGTTATACTCCGGTTCTGACAGTAGCTTGAATAAATTTATGTGCTTAAGGATTTCAAAGGAGTCCTGCCTCTGCCCTCTTTGCGTTCCGCGTAGTCGCGCCCACAGATTTATCAACTAGGTAAGTAATAGGCAGGTATCTATCTACAGAGTAGTAGTAGACTATCTAGTTGATCGATTACGGAGTGCCGGCCAGCGCTTACCTCCAAGCCGAAGATGCTGTACATGTATTGCGCACGTGACGACGTGTCGCGGCGGCGGAAAAAGGCGCCGCCGCGCGTCTTGTCATTCGTCATTCGTGGGCGACTCTCCAGATCGAGGGGAACGTCCCTTTACGCATATGGGGATATCATCGGCAAACATGTCGATCCTACAATCTATCAGCCTGTCTAGGCAATCGAACACTCGGATACGGACCAATGCCGCTAAAATCCCTGCAGTGTCTCCGACCTCCGCGTGCATGCGGACGTCGCGTGGAACAAACGTCATGTCCCGTCATCCCAATGGCAAAGCTGCGCCGTTGGGATTCGAGGTGCTGGCTGAGGTCATCGAACCAGACATTGGACTTCGACAATGGTCCTGAGAGCCGTATGCTACTACCTGCTGCCTTTTCCAGAGGGTGCCATAGCACAAAGAATCCAGGCTTCGATCATCTCGGACGAGAACTTTGACGGCCCAGTCGCGCGATCACTCCTCTCACCCTCCATGTCAATGTCGCGGACGACATGAGCGATCCGCCGCCGCCATATCGCCACATCGTGCCTGGGCCCTCACCGCCAGCTGCTCTCAATCCGTCAAGCCAATCGACCAGGCAACTGCCGCAGAATTGGAAGAAAAGGGTTTCGACCGCCTGTCTGGCGTGTAAGAAATCCAAGCGGAAGGCAAGTCGAGTCGCGGGTTTGATCGATGGTGACCCATGATGCGCGACAGACCGGCTAACGAAGAGCGTCATGTTGCAGTGTTCGGGGGTTGCTCCATGCGACAACTGTCGGGCCTTGAACAGAGAATGCATCTTCGACGAGTCCCTGGACCAGCGCCGTCGGGTCGCTGCCAAACGCACGGCTGAGGAGCTGAACTACCATCGGGAGATGCTCAATGATCTCTTCAAGGTGATCCGATCCGCGGAGCAGACGCACGCCCAGAAGCTGCTCGACATCATCCGCAACGATGCCACCCCGGAGGAGATCCGCGCCTACATCGACGAGACGCTGGCGACGATGCAGTCGAGCGACGCGGCCGACAAGAAGAGCCGCGAGACGACCGCCAAGCTGAAGGACATCCGACGCATGGTCAACCTGCAGGGCCCCAGCCCTTCGTTCCGGCGGAAGGTGATGGATGTCCACTTCCTCTGCGACGCGCCGCCGATCAAGGTCCCCGCCAAGCCGTGGACGACGGTGACGGATGATGACGATATCATTTCGCATCTGGTCTCCTTGTATTTCACCTGGGATTATCCTTTTTATGCCTTCCTCGACTGCAATGTCTTCGTGAAGCATATGGCGGCTGCGAACCTTGATTCTGAATTTTGCTCTCCGTTCCTCGTGAACGCCTTGCTTGCAAATGCATGTGTAAGTACTACAGAGGCCTGTCGAATTAATGGCTAAGACTGATAACTCCCAGCACTTTTCAGAATTCTCAGAGGCATACGCCGTCCCAGGAGACGTCATGACCAAAGGTGCTGACTTCCTCACGGAAGCGGAGCGCCTGTGGGAGCAGGAGGAAAACAAGAAAGCCAACATTTCGGTCTTGCAAGGGACATTGCTTCTTTATGAGAGGTGTGGATCCAGCCATGTGAACTCGCCGATCGCTTGCAGTCAACTAACAGTTAGCCGTCATAAGGTACTCGATGTATGGCAAAGATGACCTGGGCTATATCATGCTCAACCGGGCCACAGAGATCGGGAAGACACTGGGTTACATTGGCGACGGCGAATCGCTGGTCGAGACCGATGGACTGTCTCAGGATAAGGAGGAAGCAAGCAAGAGGGTTGCTTGGGGCTTGTACCAGGTGGATACGTACGCTGTCGCCCGTTTAACCCTCTATGTAGTGCCTGCTGAACCTCTGCAGGGTTGCACATGCAAACTTTCTAAAACCAAACCGCGTCCATCACGTACGCCTGAAGAGGCCATACAGAGCGCCTCCCGAGGAAGACAACGGCCCCTGGATACCCTATCCGACACATCGCGCGCCGCGACCAGCGTACTACAGCCAATTCTTTGATGAAGCATGCAACCTCAGCGAGATCGCGAGTGAAATCTCACACAGTGTCTTCTCAGAAGAGGGAAGTCCGGCACAAATCTCACAGCCGGACGAAACTACACTCGCCCTGTATGACAGACTGAACCGCTGGCACGACCAATTGCCTGATTGCTTTGGCCTGGATAAAAACCCAGCGCCGCATATTCTCCTCCTTCAGTGTGTCTCCTTTCTCTATATCTCTCGTATAATGCTCAATCTGTAGACTGACGGAGCTTGTATAGCATGCGCTACCACACCTCCGTAATCAACCTCTTCACCTGCCGCAGGCAACCGGAACCTGAAAAGCAGAAGTCCCCCGCCGCAGAATCAGAAGTCTCTCAAGCGTCCGAGACAAGCCAACAGAAAAGCCCAACGACCACACCATCACCAAAAACAGCAACAACAGTAGCACCGGGAAAGACAAGCCCGGACATAACCCTCTCCTCCGCCCGCTCCATCGCCGAACTCGTCCGCATCCACCGCCGCGAATTCGGCATGTCCCGCTCGCACGCCTTCGCCCTGTACGCCGTCAACCTCGCCCTCTTCGTCATCCTCGACCATCCAGACTTCGATCTTTTCGACGCCGACTTCCTCTCCCTCGCGGGCGCCTTCTCCATCGTCGCGTCCCGCTCCATCCTCGGCCGGAACCTGTACCAGGTCTTCCGCCAGTCCCTCCGGAGCAAGGGCAAGGCCCAGGCGGTGATCAAGGCCAAAGACAAGGAGCCCTCGACGCGGTTCCCTCCTCTCCCGGACGAGCTGAAGGACCTCCTCCTCGGCGATGATCACGAGGAGGAGCCGTCGCCGGTGTCGGCGTCGTCGGCCGCGTCGTCGGCCTTCACTGCCATCAAAGGTAGTAGGTCGTCCTCATCCTCCGACGAGGACGACGGCCGCTCGGATGTCAGCAGCAGCGGCAAGAGAGAGGGCGAGAGCAAGGGCGAGGGCGGCGGTGGGCTCGGGGTCTGCGAGATGCTGGAGCGGTATGAGGCGCTGAGTCTGGGCAAGGAGGAGCGCGATGAGAGGAAGTAAGCTGCTGCTGCTGCTGCTGCTGCTGCTGCCTCTTTCAAAGCCTAGGTGAGTTGGTGGGTATGTACAGTGCTTATACCGCCCTCGGGCCAGATCTGGTCAGATCAGCAGCGGGTGTTCCTCCGTCTCTGCCTTAGAGAGTGCGTGCGTACAGTACACTACGTCATTAAAGTGGATGGGCATCACATCACATTCCTTATATAGATATTTATAGAATAACGGAGGTGAATATCAAGCATTAATGAATGGACTGAAGAATAGAAGTACGGGACGATAACGACAATCACAATGGCAGTGGCAACGGAAAACCGATAGGTAGATGGATGGATGGATGGATCACTTGCTTGCTTGATCGGATTGAATCGAATCAAAAAGGCTTTTTTTTGACTTTTGACACCCCCCGCCCTCTTCCCCTTTTTTCTTTTTAAAAAAACATCTTTGATTATAGATAGCTGGTCAGCTAGGTTCGCAATCATCTCTGTCTATCTACACCTTCCCTGCGTACCAATAAATAGATATATAAATAAACAATCAATGTACAGTACAGTATACAGTAGAAAACAATATTCATACGTACACCCATTGTAATGTTCCTTTCTTCCATCGACAAAGAAAGTTCTCTCATGCTCATTCACGCTGGCCTGATTGTTTGAATTCAACGAAAATTCCAAGTTCGGAGTTCGGTTCGATCCCCACCCAGATCTTATCTACCTATCTACTCTTAACTACCAACTTCTTGACAACTATTTAAATAACATCTTCTCTTCTCATCCTCTTATGTACATGTACTGTATATCCAATGATATTGTTGATATCCATCCATCGACACTACCTACCCAACCATAACACTAACCTAACCTAACCTTATCTAGGTAATGTAATATAATATGTTTACTAGTAGTACGGGTGTTATTATTGGAAACATGTTTGTTTCCTTTCTTCCCATATAATACTGTAGGACGGGATGGAACCCTTGATTTTACCCTGTAAATCCCCCCTTAGTCCATGATGTTGGATTCGGATCCCTCCACTCTCTATTCTACTCTATTCTACTCTAACTACCCTTGCCGGGATATATATATAGATAGAGAGAGAGAGAGAGCGAGAGAGGGAAAGAGAGAAATAGTCTTTGCAACTCTGATGATTGATAGATAGATAGCCCAAGTCCAGACCAGAGCCGTGAGATCTCTTTTAATGAATTCTTTTTTAAAAAAATTTGAGACTGGGTTGACTTGACTGGTAGATATAGAATGTGCTATATGCTATTATTATGCTGCAGTATCTTTCTTACCTACCTATCTAGTCAAGGTTCCGATATTAGTGTTGAACAGGAGAAAGACACTGACAAATCTTCAATATGAGCTTCACTAAATGAAGCTTAGATAAACTTAAAAAGTGATCCATTGCACACTATATAAACAAGAAACAGTCTCCAAGACGCTTCAAGAGTATCCAGCCTCGTTCACTACAGCAATATTGTTATTAGTATTGGTATTAAGCTACACCGACAACGCTAAACAGACCAGAACCTCAACTCAAATAAGGATATCCCCAAGATGACGCCCGTGAAGAAAGACGAGGAAGGGTGAAGGAGTAGAGAAAAGAAAGAGGAAAAGAAAAAGTAGCCGCACAAACCAAACCATGCCATCCATGCAGTCTCCGTTTCCGATGATATTGCCGGAATTTTTGTGTGCCTGTATCCCCTATTTCAGTCCTCGTAAACCTCTAAAGCTGTGTTGGGAGAAATCTGTTTCCAATGGGGGCGAGTCCATGGTCATAGGAATTGTCTAAGGGAAAAAACAATTGATATATAAGGGAGGTAACAGAGACATCACAAGCGTGAAGACCTCAAGAGCGGCCACTTCCAGTGATGCTCTTCTTCGACAGGAACCTCCGCGGTCCTTTTCTCGACTCGGGGCTGTCGGGCATATCCGAAGACGCGTCGCCACTGTGAGAGTATGCTGTGCCAGGCCTAGCGGCTTCTGAAAGCACGAAACTGCTCTTCACGACGACAGTCCCGTTTCCGACTTTGACTGCCTTCTCCTTGCCGGCTACCGAACCCTGGTCGTCAACGAAGAAGAGCGCCTCTCCCAGCACATCGTCAGAGCCAAAGGTTGCGTGGTCGACAACCCGAATCTGGTACTGCGCATCTGCGGTGGTGTTGTGTACGCGGAACGTCTCGTGTGACGGATCAAACTGCACCACACCACTGCTGGACTTGATGGACTTCGTCTTATGCACGTCCTTCTCCCCCTTAGGGCCGAAGGCCTTGACGAGCACACGCACGTTGGCCGAGGGGGGGAATCCGCTTGCCGAAACGATGGTAATGGTGGCCGTCCCCAAGTCTGCTTTACTCGCGAAGCCGAGCCTGTCGCTGAATTGCGAGGCTATACTCCGTGTCCGGCTGTGGCTCCTCGCCGGCTGTGACTCCTCTGGCGTCGACACAGACGGCGTGGCGCCATCAACAAGCACGGTTGCCTGCTGCGTAGCTGTGTCAACTTTCGTGATAACGGGCATCTCCTCGTGGCCTCCGTGGCCTCCGTGGCTGCTGTGGCCGCCGTTGGTGTGGGCCACAGCGGCTTCCTCCTCCTCCTCCTCCTCGTCGACCTTTTCACCTCGGAAGCGCGACATCAAACCATGTTTGATGAAAGACGCTCCCTTGACAACGCCTCCCCCGACGATCCCAACTCCCTTGACAGGTGCACCGACAATCTTCCCTGGTGTGGCGAATGTACCATGGAAGGTCGATGAGCCCTGTCGAGACCGCATCACGTAGGCCGGCTTGAACAGAAGTTTCAACCGAATAGCCCCCGATTTTCCGTCCAGTGGCAGAGTGACTTCCTTGGGCTGGAAAGGCTCCAGCGCCTCCAGGTTGATCGGTGTGCCGCCCAAATAGTCCGCTTTGTCGCCAAAGTCCCAATCGTAAACATCTACTCGGAAATCTGCTCCAATCCTCGACTTGACTGGGGTTTCAAAGAATTCGTTCCACGCTGGATGCAGTGTCTTCTTCTGCACCTTTGTCTTGAACACTTCCTTGCCATTCAGCTTGAATTTACAGTAAGGGTCGCTGTACCCATTGCGGTCCGCTGATGGAAGGTCAGCGGCGTCGAGCACGTCTACCCGCAGGTTTCCGGAGTTGTTGATGCTTTCACTCGGGTCAAGCTTCATCTTGACTGGAATGTACCGAAGGCTGACTTTAATCTTGCTAACCGCGCCATCATTTGACCGAAGTATAAGCTCCGTCGGAGTGTACTATCAACTGTTAGCCAAGTTCACCGTGATGGGCATATTATTAAGACTTACCAAACACCGCTGCAACGTAGGCAGGGTTTCGCCAGTCAGTTTTGCAATCGTGTGCTCGTCTTTCTCATCCTTGTGGTCCATCTTTTCTACAAGTCGAAGCGTGATCCTCGAAACGTCAAGTTCACGCACGAAGGCATCACCGACTAAACGCGAGTTAGCTTGCGTCCTTCTCTCATCGACAGACAATCACATGCCATCTCCAAAAGTTACCGTTTTCGAGCGGACCTTGGCTGATGTATACGATGGGAACATATGGTCATCCATGAGTACTTCCAGCCGCACATCTGTGTGTGAAAGCTGGCCTTCGATAAGCTTGAACACAATAAGTCCAGACTCTGTGCACCGTTAGCGGTCAAACGTCCCCCAGTTGCCATATGAGCCTTAACCACCGGAAGTACATACCATATTTTGTTAGGTCTTCCGGAGGTATATAGATCTTGGGCACCTCTCTTGTCGATATAACGGAAGCGGTCTCGGCATCATCATTAGCCTTGGATCTAGTAGTTTCCGTGCTTCGGCGGCCCTCCGCGCTGGATGGATCCAAGGTGGTGCCCGAAACTCCACTCTGGCTCTTAGATTCGAAACTCTTCCTTGGAATATCAGCGGATGGTCTGCCCATGCTTTCTGCGTCCTGTTCCTCTTCCTTGGCTTCCTCTTCGGGATCAACCACATTCAAAGTTGGATAAAACGCAACGGTGTAGTTGAGGTAGCCCTTGATAGGTCCCTTGCCGAGACGGAGGCCGCTGGTTATAAGCTGCTTTTCATCGTCGACTTCATATTCCCCATTCTCGCCTTGCCGGACATAGTCGGATGCAGAAATCTCGACTAGTCCAAGGGATCGATCATCACCCAAGGTCTCTTCATCCATGACTTCCAGGGTAAGCTTTTCTCGAGGATTGTGGATGGGGACATAAAGCACCTCATCCCAATCAGGGTTAAGGTTGTTCCTGAAAGTAACCGTACGACCCTTCTCAATTCCGGAGAGCAAAACACGCACATACGGATCCGATTTGCCCATGGTTTCCAGGTTCCGAAGGTCGCTTGCGCTCTTGAAATGGAGCCGCATGACACCGATAGGATCAACGTAGCCCGAACCGCCGGCGATACCTCGGAGGGCGACCGGCTTCCACTCCAATTTCATCTTGACACGACCGGTCTTTACACCGTGAAGATGGAACCATTCTTGACCCTTCTCCATCGCCTTCAGCATGTCATTCAGCCTAATCTGGTACTTGCCTATGATGGGGTCCGTCACGATGTCTCTATCGTCCTTGATGACAAGGCCAAGACGAGCGGTCTTTCTGTCAGTGACAAGGAATTCCTTCGAAGAATTCTGGAAAATAGGGTTGTTCGTCCGCTTAAGTTTGTTTGTGACGTGGATTTCCTTGCCATTCAGCAGAAGAACGGCATACGGGTTGAGTGCGCCCACCATACTCTTGGTTCCGTCCAGGTCCTTTGCCTGCTCCACGGTGAACCTTGCAATACCGGTGTTCAGCTCTGGTGGGGGTTCCTCCTCGCCGGTTTCCAGTTTCCTTCCTCCCAAGACTGGGAAAAACCGCACATCTACCTGCACGGCGCCACGAGATCTACCGCTTGACAAAACCTCGAGGGTGAGATTCTCGTGCTCTGGCTCCTCTTCAAGCTTATCCAACGCGAATGTCGCGGTCCCAAGCTCCTTGTCCTTTCGATATTCATTCCAATCATACACGTGCAACGTCAAGGTATCCGTGAACGACGTGATGATGATGTAGAGCGTCTCGTTCCATTTCGGGTTGGAATTGTCATGGACGATCTTGGTGCGGCCCAACTCTGCTCGGCTGTTGAGAGACACGACAACATATGGGTCGGGGGTACCGGAGAATTTATCCGTGTTCTTCAAGTTGTAGGCTCCGTGAACTGTCACAGCCACAACTCCAATCGCCTGATCCACAGGGTTTCCAGCCAACATCTTCGCGATCTCTATAGGGAAGACATTGGGCTCGTACATCATGGGCGCAAGATTACCGTGGATCTGCTCCTTGATGAAACTCTCAAGACCAGGGATGAAGTTAATATCGAAGCCGAGAGTCTCCCCACCGATGGGCTTGCAGACATAATCGATCTCGGGCCGCTCCAGGAAGCACACATCGACTCGTTCGATGTGAGGGAAAGGAATCTGTAGCTTCACCTTGACCCTCATCAGGCCAGAGAACGCAAAATCCTCGACTATCACATCGAGGCCCTTGCTCACAACACCCTTGCCCACTCTGACCTCGAGGACGACTTTGGGGTTTATCTTGTCCTTGATCTGGCGTGCCGTCAGGTCCATGATGTCGTTCGGCGTGAAGCTGAATTTCCAGTCCATGAGCACTGTATCCACCTCCGTCTTGGGATAGGTCTTGACATGTTCCAGTCGGGGAGGCTTGGTTCCCAGGATGAAAGTTTTCAAGCGTAAGCTTTCCAGAAAGGAGGGAGTAGAGGTACTAAGGACCTGATCAACCGAGTTGATGATCGAGTCGCAGAGAACCGGTGCATAAATGGGCCAGAATTTGACAAGGAAACTGTTGATCCACTCCAAGCTCTCGGTGTCCGTTTCCAAGCGCTGCTTCGCCAATTCACGGTTGATATCGTCCCTGAAGTTACGGCGAACCCGGCGAATGGAAGTTCGGTAGTAGGTACCGCAAGTTGCCATGACGATGAAGACCCAACCAAGCCCTCCACCCAAAACCGCGACAACATATGACGCCAGACAGGCAAAGATTATCACACCGGCATTGTGATACCACTCTGTCGGCCAGATTTGATGTGAGTTTCACAGAAGCCAACAAGTGCCGGTTTCAAAAAAAAAAAAAAAAGAAATTTTACGTACCTCCGAACCACTTGTCATCCAACTTGCCTTCAAGGAGGGTCTGGTGATCTAGCAGAGTCCCCTCTTCTTCTCCCTCCTCCTTTTGTATCTCAAATCGCGGCGCCCAGCCGGTCCTGTCGCGGGCCCATCTCTGGTCCTCGGTCAATTCCCCATTGGCAGGCTTCTCTTCGCCCTCCTTGGTGGCCTCAGCTGCAAGGTCCGCAGGTTTGCTTGGTGTAGGTAAATCGTACTTTGCGGGAGTTCCAGGATCCTGGGAAAGTCAGCTGCGGCTCTTCTTCGTTGTTGGCATTGCGTTGCGTTACTGACGATATCGGTTACGACGGCAATTCCTGACGGTTTCCTTTCATGGTGGAAGTTCGGGGGCACTCGCTATGCACAAGGGACGAACGTCAGCGGTCAAGTTGCTGGGCGGTATTTAACTGACACCACTTACTGCTCTGATTGCGGCAGCCCTTTCTTCTGGAGTAGCATCGGGGTCAAACTGGAAGGCCGGAATTCCGGCCTTCTGGCTCTCCTCAACTAACTTCCTCTCGATGGCTTCGGGGTCAATGGGGGCCGCGGGATGCTGAGCAGCCTCCTGCGCAGCCTCGATCGTACCTTGCTGCTTCAGTTCGCCCTTGGAGGAGTCGACCGAGGTCGACGCCATTGCTCCTCCTAAGCTACGGGACGATGAGGAGCTCTCAGGCTGAGACTACCTACGACCTTTCCAATCTATTCGATCGGGGCGAGGAATGCAATGTCAGGATGCTCTCCGACCCCCGGGTGAGGGGAACGCGAAAAGTAGACGACGCCGTCGGCTTGTCGTGTGGCCGTAGACTTCGGCGCCTGGAAGGGGGGGTGGGCTGCAGGAGCAAAAGTTGCCGACTTACGCGTCGATCCTGACGGAGGGGACGCAGAGGAATGAAAGAATGGCGAGGACAGAAGTATAGAACGGACCCCTCTCCCTTCTGTATTTCTACTGCCTCAAAGGCAGCCCGTGGGTGGCTGTTTGGCCGTCCGGGGGGAGGTAGGTTCGTCGTGTTATTGAGCTGACCCCAGAGACGTCGCTGGTCTGGTTCAGCCAACGGGATACGATCGAAGGTCCCTTGGGTGTCGGTGGATTCGTGAGCTGCCTGCTCTGGGTCAGCTCGGATCTGTTGACGTGGCTGGTGAGCTGTGGCAATTGCTTTTGCAAGGAATGCAAACCGGGTCGTTGACCCTTTTTGTGACGGACAGAGAGCGAGGGCAAAGAGGGAGTTGTCAGTGACGTACCTCCGTGCTCTGGAGCTGGCCTCCAGGGCCGGCTTTGGTGGCCAGTTCAGCACAGGCAAAGAATGGAGTGTTCCGGTGGCTTGTCCAAGAATCGCCCGGGCGTGGGGCAGCTGGCTGACGAACCCGCAAGGGCTCACATCCGATCGGATCTAGCGAGCGACGGCGTGAGATCTATCTTCCGTAGCCACTCAAGAGACAGGGCCAACGCGCCGACAGCGTGGATGGCGGGCAAATCGGCTATCGTGTGGGCCGGGGCGCTGAGTTGAGATGGCGCGGACGCTGCAGGGGTCCAGGGACTGAGACAGGAGGGGATGGAAGGGGGAAAAGGAAATGCCCGAAACACTCCCGGGGATGGAGAGGAGAGCTCCCGCGAGATGAAGCGGACGGGGGAGGAATGGAGAAGCCGGTGGAAAGGGATGAGATGAGGAGAAGAAGGAGGACGAAAAGGAGGTCTGGGAGAAGTGCTTGCTCCGTACCGTACAGCACCGGAGATGCCAGAGGCCGTCCCCGGGGCAGGAGGACGTGCGGCGCGGCCTCCCTCCCAACTCTCCTCTTTTCTCGAAATTCCTCAGCAGGATTATTATTATGGAAGCACCACTATGCTGGACTGGGTTAACAGGCACGGAGATGATCGCACCAGGCTGCTAGCCATGGCCTTTCTTGCAGATGCTCCGTCTCCTCCAGGAGCTGCTCCCACGCCGTGCACGGGCGATGCCTCTGCCATCCGCAGGACTCAAGATCTGCTGTCCATCTCCCCATCTCTTCACCTCTCTTCTCCTCGTCGCTGACCATGGATAGCAGCTCGGTGTTCCCGTCGCCGTCTCCAAGCACCGCACACCCTCCCAAGGGTCAGTCAGGCCCAGCGATCCAACCAGCAGACAGCCTGCCCGGCCGAGCTTACCCACCAGCTCTTCAACCTTGACGGCATCTCCGCTCAGATCTGCAGGTTCCTCCCGTGTTTTTACCATCATTTTCTGCTGGTCCCGAACGGAAAGAGTTAAGGCCCGGTCAATCGTCGCCGTCAAGTCGAACAGCCGGTCCGTCTAAACTCTTCCAGGTTAATCCGGCCTTGGATCGTATTTCCTGATATGCGCGAGGCTGTGCTCCCCATAGATAGATCGGACGATAGCCCACTCCACTGCACGGCCTGCAAACCGCAGCTGCAGGCCACGAGTGCTACTACTAGCGCGAGCTCTTCTCTCGTTCTGCTCCATATCCGAATCCCCAGCCTGCCCCGCGCTGCAGATCTCGCACACGCCCTCAGGTACTCACGTCGCAAGAGCTCCAGGTTCTGATAGTGCGTATCTCAGCGGTGGCGAGTGGCTGAGCTGGTCAAGCGTGTTTCCGATGCCCCTCTGACACTGCCACAGACCGTCAGGACTCTTGGAACTGCCATTCTCCACAGAGACGCACCCGCGAGAGAACATCTGTGAAGGGAACTGTGGATCTTTTTCTGAGAATCTACAGGTCACAAGGTACTGTACACGCAGCCGACAGTGGTGCTTTACCCTCAGGACGCACACATAGATTGAAGCAATGATAAATCGGAACGGTTCGAGTACGGCCACAAAAGAAAATGGCCAGGCGAAAAGCACCATCTGTCAGCAGAGACGCCATACTGTCTACCTACCTACTTAGAGGTAGCTCCCAGAGGTGGACTGAGGATTAGAATTGCATACTCCCACCGAGCTATGTCATGTGCGTACACACCTAATATGTGAGAGGACTCGCGTGTTCATGACTCCCACGTTCTTATCGGCGATTTGGTTCCTTTTGACTCATCCCACTCTGGGTCCAGTAGTAACACTGTTATGTATGTGCGTAGGATCTGGCAAGCCCTTGCCTCGCATTCTTCGCCAGCCGTTCATGCCCCTTTTGCAGAGACAACCAGATGGACCGGAACAATTCATATCTTCTGCCATGGAAATAATAGGCCTATACAAAGGTGACTAATTTATTATACAGAACAGGAAAGCTCCTTATCGGCACTGTGCAGGTGTTCTATCAGCTGGGCACGTGGCCGTCTAGCTTCAGTCTCAGCCTCGTTCATGTCGAGACGACGGCCTGCGGCTCTTCGTCTGCGCAGGGGACGCGCTGGGCCCTCGATTCTGCCGATCAGGTTGGCATCGAGGCTCCTCGTATCGCTGGCCCGTCTGCGTTCATGACAGCCCGTCTTATCGGCGTCTCATCGACGCTCTCCGCCAGATCCCCAGCGTCGCCCTGCAGTCTCACCCGTTTCGCCCGGTGACTCGTAAACATCTACTTAACGGGCCACGGAGCGCTGCCATGATGTCCAAGAGAGCTCCGCGTCATTTTCACAGTTTTCCTTCCTTATTGCTCACCAGCGATCCGCCCTGATAATCTTTTCGCAGAGGTGGGTGCTTGAGAGAGCCGAGGCGAGGTTCTGCTCGGGCTGCCTGCAACCGAGAAATATACCAGCAGTCCTCAAAGCTCGAGAGAAGTTGACTGCTTCGCACAATGCTTTCCAAGGCTGGAACCTTCGAAAATTGCAGCTGGGTGTACGGAAATGATACGGCGCTTCAGCAGAGGTATTCATGGTCCCGGCCCACGCCAGGAATACCATTCTCCAACACAAGCAACCGGACACGGATTACGCTCGAAGGCTGCCTCGCGGTTTGCGGACGTGGCAGCGACTATTACCCCTGGGACACGGTCAACTCGACAATAACAACATGGCTTCTCCCTATCCTGGGTATGCTCCTCCAGGCACCGTTCGAGAGCAACGCTTTCCGCCGGACGGTCCTGGCAATCACCCGATGGGTCGGTAGTCCAATGGCCTCCTTGTCATATGTTCTGTGGAATATCAAGGTATCCGGCAAATGTGCCCTCATGGGTAAGCGATTCTTCCTGTCTTACAACTCCGGCGACACTGATGATGCATAGTTGATATGGCTCTTCCGTATGACGACAACATACCCGGCAGGCACAGTGATTGGGCCTCTATGAGGGACTCCTTCTACATCCTTACGACCATGAACCAGTACCAGATAAGGCCAAGGATCTCAACGAAGAAGGAAGCAGAAGGCCTGCTGAGAATTGTCCTCTTCAGCAAGGACCTGCGTCTTCTCAAGGACAAGACCCTCCTACAGAAACGGGCGAGGCTTGCAGAGCAGCTACGTGCCGGCCGCAAAAGAGGTGTCGTGCCTATCTATATATCAACCTGGTGGTTCCTCTTTGCGTTGGCGCTCTCGATCCAGTCCGCCTTTGGCGATCTCGGGCACAACACCACGGCACATGATCTTGCTCTTGGCCTGTTGCTGTCGTGGCTGCCGGTACTGATCCTCTGCAGCATTGTCGACCGCAACCCGGTTACTGCCGACGATGTTAGGAGAAGACTGAACAAGTTGATCGATTCAGTCCGTCTGGCACTCCAGGACGAGCAGATCCGGAGGGAGTACATCAACACTTTTCAAGATCAACCCGAAGCCGAACGCATGAAGGAATGGATCGACAGCGTCAGCTTGGAGAGCAGATTCATGTACGAGTTTTTCGTGGGGTTCGCCGGTCAAGGTCGCGTGCGCTGGTTCTACGGAGTGGCCCATTCTATTATCTGCAATATCGAGAACTGTTATATTGCAGAACGTGGACGAAACTGGCTCCACAACGAGATGGAGGCGAGGACTCACCTCATTCTCGGACCTGTCGACGATGAAGGACCCCTCTGGTTTGACTTTCGAGACCTTTGGCAGATCATCGGCGCCGTGACCATTGTCGGCAGTACCATTGCCGGTGCTTTTATCCTGTCTTACTATACGCCGACTGTAGGTCTCGGCTGCCGAAGTGGAGGCTATATGATATTTGGCACTATATCATTTAGCCTTTTGGCGTTGGAGATGCTTGTCTGGTGGATTTGTTCGCGTCCGCCCGCCTCACATCCACCACCGCAGTGGATGCGACGACCGTCTCTGTATTTGCAACGTCACCCGAGAGTCCTACGACTTGGGGAGGGGTTTGTGCGAGGACTCCGACTTATCTACGTTTCTTGTCTTACAGCCGTCGAGGATTTCGCCATCAAGTGCCTTGTTGCTTGCCTGTCTATATTGCCCCTGATGGACAAGCCCCACAGACTTCGACAGGCTGAACACACCCTCCGCAGCCATTTGGGCTCCTTCCACGACCTGACATTTCAGCAAAAATCGGAGCTTCTCTTCTTCAGGCCTCTGGAAGTGATAAACGCCGCCTGGCTCCTTTATATCGTCATGGCGCAAACTGTCGGCTACTATCGCAGTTGCTCCTGTGTCACCTCCGTATGGGGCAATTCAGGCGGATATCTCGACTTCTCCCAGTCCGATGTCACCAACAGCCCGTGGGTTAAATGGTACTGGACGACCGGCACTATCCTCGCTGTCTCCGTCACGGGGATCGCGATGGTCTACGTGGTGGCGGAGTGGTGTCTGCAAAGCCACTTGAGTACGGACGACTACAACAGCGCTCGTAGCGGCCTGCGGAGCGTCCGGCGCTTTCGGAGGCTGATGCTTCCCGTCCGCAATGCTCTGCATGCTGTCATTGCCCCATTAGCAGCGGTTTGGAGCCGGATCGAGGGTCTCCTCGGGCTGTCTTGCAGACCGCAGAAGAGCATCCTCTGGACCAAGGAGATTACATATCTCTATAGCACCACGCTCAAACCTGCGCACCATCCAGCCGATTCTGCAAACCTTACCCCTCCGAACCCTCAAGTCGAGCTCCAGGACTATGACAGCTTCAAGTCGACAACCCTCCCTTCCCGGCAACACAGAGACGCGTTCTCTCGAAGCCACTACTACCAACCTCGCCGCGACAGCGACAGCGACACATTCACCCAGACGCCGCTCATCGCTCCGCCTTCAACCTCCCACTCGCCCGCCCGCTCTCACACAGACTGGGACGTCGACGCGCTGTCCCATACCTCGGAGCCGCATTCATCATCGGACTGGGGCAGCAGCCCCCCGCCTTCGGTCTACTGGGCTGGCGGCGGGATCGCCATGGAGCGGTCCGCCAGTGAGGGGAGCGAGTGTTTCTCCCCCAGAGCGGAACGGCGGTATCCCCGGCAGGGGAGTGATGCGGGGAGTATTGGGAGGCCATCGCTGGCGGAGTTGGGGCTTAACAATGGGGCGCGGAAGGGGTCGTTGTGATTGAGATATGTTAGGAATGGATATATATATATATATTGATGGTTAGATTGCACTGTATGTAATGATGTATAAACTGTGAATTAACGAGTGTATATGGCTGGGTGAATAGAGGGTAAGGTACATCTAGAGGATGGTCTCAGCATTGACGATTTAGCTACTCTCAGGTAAATGAATAGGAACTCTTTGGATCTTGATTTGATAATGCTTGACCTGTCCGCCTTAAAGATCGAGGGTCTGAATCTCTGAACAAAGCCATATATGAAATCCGTCGAAGGAATACCTCCTCCAACAATAGTTCCTATAGCGTGTGACTTTTTTTTTCTGCCATTCTCCTGCGGCATTCTTCCAATATCAAGTCGAACTGTAGCACAACATATCCAGGTAGGTACATATACACATCCGGGTAACCAAAACCATTCATCACCCAACAAGCCACTTTCTACCACTGCATACCTACCTACCAACCAACCAACCAAACCAGGTCCTGCACTGTACTACTGAATCCCCCTAGTTGATGATATACCCCCCATCCACAACCAGCGCGTGCCCCTGCACGAAGCTCGCCTTGCGCGACGCCAGGAACAGCGCGCACTCGGCGACCTCCTCGGGCGTGCCCATGCGCCCCATGGGCGCGATCTTGACCGCCGGCGCCAGCGCCTCGCGCGTCGCCGGGTCCGACGTCGTCATGGGCGTCTCGATGACGCCGGGGCAGATGCAGTTGACGCGGATATGGTGGCGGGAGTAGTCGATGGCGTCGGCGCGGGTGAGGGCGATGACGGCGGCTTTGGAGGCGGAGTAGGCGGCTGTAGTCGTTCATCCATCCATTCAGCATGGGGTCTAAATCAATGTCTATATACTGTGCGTATTTTGCATCTTGTGGAGGTTGTTAGGGATATGTAGGTAAGGGTACTCACGCGCCTCCGGCCTCCCCACGATGCCCAACTGGCTCGCGATATGCACGATGCTGCCCCTTTCGGGCGGTATCTTCCCCTTCATAATACTGCCATCATGATCATCCTGCGAATCCAACGGCTCCTGCCCCATCATCACCCTCAACTCCCTCCTCCCACACAGCCACAACCCGCGATAATTCACCCCATTCACGCGATCAAACTCGGCCACGTCCATCTCCGCCGAGGGCGCCGCTTTCCCCAGGATTCCCGCGCAGTTGACGGCGTAGTCGACGCGGCCGAAGCGGTCGACGACGGCGTCGAAGAAGGACTCGACAAACGCCTCGGAGGAGATGTCGCCCGCGAGAGCGAGGACGGATACGGAAGGGTAGGCGGCGGTGATGGCGGATGCGGTCTCGGCGAGGAGGGAGGCGTTGATGTCGGTGATGGCGAGGCGGGTGCAGCCGGCGCGGGCGAAGGCGTGGGCGGTTGCGGCGCCGATGCCTGTGCAGCTGTGAGTATCTTGTTCATATACGATGGGACACGAGGTGGAGGTAGTTATATGTACAGTACGTGTGCATGTGTACATGTACATGTACATACTTACCTGTCCCAGCAGCCCCAGTGACGACAGCCACGCCGGGGAAGAGCGTTTTGGTCGAGGAGGCCATGTTCAATTCGATATACCTTGATCACAATCCAGGGAGAGTATATCAAATATTAACGTATCTCTCTCCGATCTTAGCCTATACCATCATCAGTACTATGTATCCATATAGAGCAAAGTCCTTGGTAGTATATGAACAGGGGTATATATGACAGAGAAGTACGTAGCATTATAGATATATGGATGGATGGATGGATGGATTGATGTAGATATAAAGAAACAAACATACCTGCCTAATATAACATCACATTGCAACTGGCCAACGGAGGAGCTTCTTGTTTGCTCTTCAATTCCCCCCAATGCCCGTTCGACGGACGGCGAGGGGGAAAGCCACTGGAGGTGAGATGAGGGGTCTGGTCTGGTTGCGGGGAAGGCAGACTAAGTAAGGTTCTCGCCGATAACGATCTCGGTATGTTATCAGCAGCGCATACGGACCTGTGCGGATAGACACTGCGCTATCTACCTAGGTAGGTAGATTCCGATGCGGAGATTATTATTATGATTATCATGATGGTCATTTATATTGCCACGAAGTAAATGATAAGATAGGAGAACCCTTGAATCGGTCCCTATACCTAGGTTCCGTTTCAGATGTACATGTACCGTCGAGCCCACTTAGATCAGACGATCTTGTCGTAACACGGAATGAACTTTATAATCTACAATGAAATATTATTATCTACAGATCTCAGCGACAGCACATGAATCTAGAATATGCACTAGATTGATCGACAAACGCCGTAACGAGCAATAGTACAGTACAACATGCATATTTTTCAGAAACCAATTAACATCGTTTCGAAAGACAAAAATCATCAGTCATAGTCTTCTTTCCTTCCTTCCTTCCCACTACGCCCCCTTTTTATGCTAAATAAAAATTGGAGTCATGCAAATATTATAAGAAGAAATCTTTTCAAGTCCACGTCATTATCCCATTCCCATTCACTTGGAGTTCATTCACCGTCCCAGGCGGATGACACCCGCAGCCATGAGTTTCTGGATCTTCAGCCGGACGTGGGCGTTCTTCATGTGCTCCTGCAGCGCGGCCGGGTCGTTCTTGGCCTGCTGGAGGATGCTCTGCATGACAGGGTCTTGGAGGATGGACATGATCTACATCGACACGTTAGTCTCAACATCTATAGGCAAGCAAAACTTATCCAGGAAACTCACCTCTGGATCCCTCTGGATTCTCTCCGCAGTCTCCTGCTCCGTCTCGCCGGCGCGAGCGTTGACCTGCGCCTCCAGACACTTCTGCTGCTGCTGCTGGATCTCCCGCTTGAACTGGCCACTCTCGTCCTTCTCCTCCGCCTCCACGAGGACATCCAGAGCCTTGTTGTACTCCTTCATGCCCAGCAGGGCCTGAGCCTTGCGCATGTACGCGCGGATGAACTTGGGATCGCGCTTGATGGCCTCGTCGCAGTCCTGCACGGCCTGAGGGAAGGCCATGAGCTTCATGAGGGCGGCCGCGCGGTTGGAGAAGCCACGCGGGTCGTCGGGCGCACGCTTCGTCATCTCGGTGAACGCGTCGACGGCACCCGGCCAGTCTGCCTCCTGGAACTTCTTCTGGCCGAGCTCCCGGGCCTCCTCGGCCTTGACAGGGTCGATGTAGGCGTCCCGCTCGGCCTTGATCTTGGCCTTCTCGGCGTTGCGAAGCTTCGTCAGAACATCGCCGGTGCGGTGCTCGGTGAGAGATTTGTTGTAATATTCAATGGCCTGGGTGAGGTCGCCCATGCGCTCGTACGCAGTACCGATTCGAGCAAAAGCCCTGTACCAAGCGCGTCAGCACCTTCCCATCGCGTGCAACAGGCGAGCAAATCGGCACTTACTTGGCGATCATCTTGAAGTCCGCCCTCATCTCGCGACCTTCGTCGACGGCCTTCTTGCAGATCTCAATGGCACCCTCGTAGTCACCCTTCTCGAACTTGGCAGCACCGATGTTGTTAAGGTACGTGATATCCTTGTTCAGCTCCCACGCCTTGGTGTAGTGTTCGATAGCCTCGTCGAACTGTCTCTTCTTGTAGAAGTCGTTACCGATCTTTTTCTCCGCGTCACCGGCCTCCTGGGCCTTCCTCTTCGCAGCGGTCTCCTCATCCTCGGGCTCGGGCTCGGGCTCGGGCTCGGGCTTCTTCTCCTCGGCCTTGGGACGGGCATCCGGCATGGGCACATCCTCCTCGGCCTCCTTTGCGGCTCCCGCTCCCGCTCCACTAAAAGCGTCTGGGGGAGCGCCCCATTTCATGTCAAGACCCAGGAGCGCGCTCATGACCTGCAGGAATCTGGGGTCGCGCAACTCCTCCGGACTGATGGCGTTCGGGTTCTGCCTGAGACGCTGCAGCTTCGTCATGAACTCGTGGTCGGCCAGGAGCGCAGAGGTCTTCGGGTTGTTGGCCAGCTTCTGGAAGAGCTGCGGGTCGTTGAAAATGTTGCCCACACCACCGTCTCCCTTCGCTTCCGCGTCCATCGCTCTCTTGATGGCGTTGAGGCCGGACTTGGCCTGGTCGTTGTTGGGCTCGAGCTTGAGAGCCTCCTCGTACGCGTCATTGGCGCCAACTATAACAAGCAGTGGTCAGCCGTCTGACGCTCCGATGAGCACAGAAACAGAGACAGGTATATAGGACTTACGGAGGTCTCCTAGACCGCGGAGAGCAGCTCCCTTTCTGACCCAGCCCTTGGCCCAGTCGGCCTTGAGCTCAATCGCCTTGTTCGCATCATCGAGGGCCTTTTGGTACTCCGACTGCGCGGCGTAGACGGCGGAACGGTTCGAGTAGAGGATATGGTTATTGGGCTCGATCGCAATGGCCTGGGTGAACTTCTCACTGGACGATCAGGTTAGCCTCAAGCTCAGCGCGGATGTCCGCTTGGACCACAGCGCGGGGTATGCGTACATGGCTGTCGGGTAGTCCTTCGCGGAGAAGGCCTTGTTGCCCTCTGCCTTCAGTGCTTCAGCCATCTCGGGGGGTATATCTCGACAGACAACAGCGTGCTGAGGTCGACGACAGTGAGGAAGCTGGTTGTGGTCGAGGAGAGCTGCCGCCGTTATGACTCTGGCCGCTGGATCTTCTGGAAATTTCGAGGTCTGGCGGGGCGGCGGCGTGAGGCAGAACTCTTGCTGCCTGAGGCGGCGACTTCTGCCTCAGGCAGCGAGGGGACGCTGCCTCCGCCGAAAAAACATCTCCGCCCGTCGCTCCACCGGTTCGCAGCTCCGCCTGTGTTGACGTCTCGCGCACACAACGGCCCCTGCTCGAGTGTTTTCGATGCGAGAGCCCGTGGTGCTCTGTACGCCCGCTCGAACATGATATCCTGGAGGCCGTCACGGTGATCTTCTGCTCCCCGTCCACCTGCAATTCCACTCCCAGCATGGCCGCCGCGGGGCCCTCTGGCGGCAACGACACGGCCGCCATCGCCTCCAAGCTCTACGAAGAATGCCGCAACAACTACGATCCCGACCAGCTCTTCTACCAGCAGGATCTGCTGAACATGGGCGTTATCCCGGGCAACGACCTCTCGCTGCTGCTGCAGTGCACGCAGTGGCTGGTCGACCAGAAGCTGTTCCGCCTGCTGCACGGCAAGGATGACCGCCTGGCGTGGAAGGTCATATCCCAGGAAGACGCTGAAAAGTGAGCTCCATAACTTTTCATCCCCTCTCTCTAGTGATGTTAGAATCTAACAAACCACCCGCAGACTCCAGAACCTCAGCCCCGACGAAAGCCTCGTGTACAATGTCATCCACTCGACGGGCCGCTCGGGCATCTGGGTGCGCGCCATCGGCACGCGCACGAACCTGCACAAGTCGATCCTCGACCGCTGCCTCAAGTCGCTCGAGAGCAAGAACTACATCAAGCCCGTGCGCAACGTCAAGTTCCCCAAGCGCAAGATGTACATGCTCGCGGGGCTCGCGCCCAGCGAGGACGTCACGGGCGGCGCGTTCTTCACCGACGGCGAGCTCGACGCCAACTTCATCAACGCCCTTGCGGGCTTCATCGAGGTCCACGTGAGCCGGAAGAGCTGGTACGAGGTCCCCGCCGATCAACAGCGGCCCGCCAAGCGCCAGAAGACGGCCGACGGCGGTGTCGCCACGGGAGAGGCACCTAAGAAGGAATATCTCCCCTACCCGCCCGGGTACAAGGGCTACCCGACCGTCGCGCAGATCACCGAGGAGATCAACAAGACCGGCCTCACGCCCGTCCACATGGGCGAGGAGAGCGTCGCCCAGCTGCTTGAGATGCTCTGCTACGACAACAAGCTGGTCGCCCTCGACGGCGGCCGCGCCTACCGCTCTGTCCGCAAGCCCGACGTCGCCAAGGCCGAAGTCGGTCTGCGCAGCGCCGGCGGCGATGCCGCCGTCGCAGAGGCCGCGGAGAAGGAGGGTCGGGACGTCTCCGCCCTGGGCAGGAACGGCATGACCGAGGTGCCGTGCGGGCAGTGTCCCGTCTTCAAGCTCTGCGCGCAGGGCGGCGCCGTGAGCCCCGAGACCTGCGAGTACTTTGACCCGTGGCTGGAGAAGGCGCTTGGGTTTTGACCGCTATCTACCTGCCTGCTGACTCGATCATCCTCCTCACGTCCTCTCAAACATCCCCTTTTCGTTTCTCGTCTGTATCTCTATCTATCTACCTAGTTGGGATACTACCGCTATGTACGACCACTGGCATAGGGTTTTGAAAAAGAAAAAAGTGTGAAAAACAACCGTCGGCGCAAACCTGCATGCATGGCATGGCATTCATAGCATAGCGATGGAGTTCTGATATTTGCTTTGTTTACTCTTTTTCCTCTTTCAATTCACTTCGAAAATGGGTTTACATGTACTTCCATGGTTGATGGTTTCCCAAATGAAAAAAAAGGGTGGGGAAGGAGGGGGGCTAACTAGGGTCTTGAGAATCAATATCTTCGGGATTATTTATGGTGGTTGAGGTTAGTCAATTCGTCGATTTGACAAGGGGTTTCTTCTCATTTCCCTCTTTCTTTTCAAGGAGTTCATGCTTCTTTCTTTTTGTTGCTTGCTTGGGTGGGAACGTCTGACATGTGAAATATGTTTTTGTCTGCCGTTTTGTGTGCATCGATTCCATCCGACTGTTTTATTATAGAAATGGTTATTATAGGTCGGATCTAATGCATGTGCGGACCATTCATTGATCGATTGAGACTTGACGTCTGGAATTTATACTGATGGGTGCTGTTTCAATTTTGATTGATTGGATGAATGAATATAACCTTCACTCATTCATAATCCATCCCATACCTATGCCAGCTCTAATCTACCCAACCAAGATAAAATACATACGAGGGTATATATGTACAGGAACCGAAAAAAAAAGAAGAAGGAAAAGGAAAAAGGTCATGTCAGGAGGAGAGACGGATCACTTCCCCAGCGTCTTCCGACACTCGTCGCAGTACCACGTCCCCAGCGGCTCCCTCGTCAACCCGACGCACTTCCAGTGGAACCATTCGTAGGGGCAGTTGTCGTTGTCACAGGCGACCATGTCGCCGTGGCTGACGCTGCGGCAGGTGCAGTAGACCTTGGTGTCCTCACCGGCCTCCTCGTCCTCCTCCTCCATCTCCTCGTCCGAGTCGCCGCGGCCCGCGGCGTGACCGCCGCGCCGGTGCGAGACGCTGGCGTTCTCCGACTCGGAGACGTCGGCGCTGCTGAGGACCGAGTCCTCGTCCTCGTCGTCGGCGCCGGCGGCCGAAGGCGACTTCTTGGTCGTGAGCTTCAGGCGGCCGGTCGCGCTCGACGAGCGCTTCACCGGCTTGCCGTTGGCGCCGACAGACGCCTTGATCTTCTTCACTTGCTGGTGCGGCGCGACTTTCTTCGTCACAGCCTTCTTGGTCACGCTGGTGGAGCGCGGTCCGGCGCTGCCGGCACGGTTGGATCCCGGGGTCCCTGCTTTCGGGGTGCCCGGGCCCAGGGAGGACTGCCGCAGGTTCGAAGATGCCGCTGGAAGGGAGCCCAGCGAGGTATTCAAGCGCCGGCGCTTGTTGCTGTCTACGGCTCCAGCGGACGATTCGCGCTGGCGCTGCTGGAGGTGCAGAGCGGCCGCATTGGGAGTGGCGGGTGCGGAACTTCTTGCAGTGCTCTGCGCATTGAGAGCCGTCGCGCTCGCGGAACGGCCAGTGGTACTTAGCCTTTGGGAAGCATTCAGCTGGACATTAGAATTGCCTGACGTAGGATTCAGAGGGGAGGAGGTGTACGAGGTAGATTCGGAGGGAGTCGGGTCTGGGAAGAAGGGCTTTGGAGGATCACGGTACTGGTCCTTGTTGCGGAAGAGGGAGGGGATGGGAGGATCGTTGGAGAGGATGCCTTCGTTCTGCAGATCGCGGATCTTGATGTCCAGCTTCTTGATCTGGCGGTCGAGCAGGATGCACGCCTTCTCGCTGAGCGCGATCTTCTCGTCCTGCAGCTGCTGGCTCTTGTCCAGGTTCTGCAGGATGATCTTGCTGTACTGCTCCTCCTTGGGATTCGGCACGTGGCTACCGTTGAGCTTGATGAACTTCTGCAGGCTGCTGTCGCGTGAGTTGATGATCTGGCGGCATTCCTGGATGATCTTGTCCTTGGCCGCGATCTCCTCCATCAGGTGGGTGATCTCGGCTGGAAGGTTCGCGACTGGGGGATGTTAGTCAATGCCTTCGACATGAATTTCGACATAATGAATTGAAAGGACTTACCATCATGCACGAACTGTTCCAGCACGGTTGCGCAGTCTTCAGCCCCGTGAGCCATGTTGAAGCTCCTGGAGCCTTCTCCAGGTCAGGTGATCGGTCACTTGGATCTGTCGAGCCGCGCAACGCCGGCTCGCATGGCACGACCAGCGGAGCGAAACTCAAGGGAGAAGAGAGAATCAACACACGGTCTCTCCGAGCGCTGGAGAACGCTCTTCGAGAGGGAGCAGCTGGAATCTCCTTGCGGCACCGCTGTCCAGGCGCGTGGCGAGGCGGGGAGCGGCGAGAGGGAGAGACGGAGAAGCCTCTTCTGCCGGCGACGATGCCGCGTCATGTGACACCTTGCGCCACCGGAGGGCAAGCGCACAGCCACGTGGCGCCTTTCCCCTCGTGAGGAGAAGCAAAACCCCTCTCACCAAGGGCAGGATATTACTATTTCAAAATCAAGTAGGATAGCAAGTCTCGTCTCTTTACTTTTGTAGTGCTTTAGTTTCAGACGAAGTATGATATTCCTTTTTCCAGGAGGTACCGTACTGGCAAGAGACACGTGAGCCCTGCAGCGAACAGAGATGTTTTCCGAGAGGTTTTCCATGTACAGTGCATATATACATAAAATATCAATGTATAACGATAGAATAGACTGACTCGGCTTCGTCTCCTGTTCCACAAGTCTTTCTGGAGAAATGACGTCGCCGCCAGCCGTCGATGTCAACATCACATAACGGTGCAAACAGCGCAAACATCCGCGCGTTCTCCTCAACTTCTTCGTACCCCGCGCCGCCGGGGAGAGCGAGCGGCGTTTGCGTTTCCAACTTTTTGCAGAGCGAGCGGGCAGGGAGACTCACTGAACCTGCGCGCGCTGATCCCCGTCGTTGTCAATCCAAATCAATTGCCCGTCCCGCGCAAAGAGGGAACCGCCGCCCCTTCACGCTCTCTTTTTTCAAGATGGGTCAGGATGCCCCTCCTCCGGTGCCGGAGGGGATCTTCTCCCTGCTCGACACCGACCTGTACAAGCTCACCATGCAGTGCGCGGTGCTCAAATACTTCCCCGATGTCTGTGAGTTTTGACGCGATCGCCCGTCCGTGGCTGAGGACTCGCTTATCTTGGTTCTGATAGATGTCACCTACGGCTTCACGAACCGGACCCCGCGCATGAAGCTGTCGCGAGGAGCCTACAAGTGGCTGCTCGAGCAGATCAGCAGTGAGTAGACGCGCCGCGATTGCCAGACCGTATTGGCTAGGAGCTAATTGATCTCTCGCTTATCAGAGCTTGGAAACATACGGCTCACCCCCGAGGAGCTCGAGTACCTGAAGAAAACCTGCCCCTACCTCAACGACGCCTATCTCCGATTCCTGACCAACTTCCGATTCAAGCCCGCGGAACAGATCGACATCACCTTCACCCCCGTGGACGATACCGGCAGCGACAGCGATGAGGGAGACCTGGAGTACATCATCAAGGGCCTCTGGGTCGAGACGATCCTGTACGAGATCCCAATGTTGGCCCTGACGAGCGAGGCGTACTTCCGCTTCTGCGACACGGACTGGGACTACGAGAACCAGGAGGAGAAGGCGTACCGGAAGGGCTGCGCGCTGCTGGAGAACGGGTGCATCTTCTCCGAATTCGGATCCCGACGCAGGCGGGACTACCATACCCAGGACCTGGTCATGGCGGGACTGTGTCGCGCCGCGGAGGAGGGCAAGAGGGCCGGCTGGAAGGGAGTCCTGGCGGGCACGAGCAACGTCCACTTCGCGATGAAGTACGGCGTGCCGCCTGTTGGGACCGTCGCGCACGAGTGGTACATGGCCATCGCGGCCATCACCGACGACTACCAGAACGCGAACGAGCTGGGTCTGCGGTACTGGCTTGGTTGCTTTGGGGAGGGCGTACGTTGTACCCAATATACGTATTGTCATTAAGCCTTTCTGACTCCAATAGGTCCTCGGTATCGCCCTCACCGACACCTTCGGCACGCCCGTCTTCCTCGAGGCCTTCCGAAAAGAGATCCCAGACTACACGACCGCAGGCGTCGGCTCCGTCACGACGACGGCGTCGGGAGCCGCCACGACCGTCGACTCCAACCCCGCGAGCGAGACCGACACCAAACCCCCGGTCACCGCGCCGGTCCAGAACGGCGGGCAGAAGCCGGGCCCGCGCCGGACGTACGCGCAGGTCTTCACGGGCGTGCGCCAGGACTCGGGCGACCCGCTGTACTTTGTGAAGATGCTACGCGAGTTCTACGACCGCGAGGGAATCAAGGACCGGAAGACCATCGTCTTCTCGGACTCGCTCAACGTCGAGCACTGTCTCGAGTACAGGGTCATCGCCGAGGAGGCGGGCTTCCAGCCCATCTTTGGCGTGGGGACTTATCTGACCAGTAAGCAACCCCCCCCCTCCCCCCCCACCTCCCCCATTCCCACGCACACACTCTCTCTCTTGATGAAGGAACTCATACTAATATGAATCAGACGACTTCTCCCGCAAATCCGACGGCAAGAAGTCCGTCCCGCTCAACATCGTCATCAAGATCGCCTCCGCCGGCGGCCGCCCCGCCGTCAAGCTCAGCGACAACATGGGCAAGAACACGGGCGACAAGTCCACCGTGCAGGAGGTCAAGAGGCGCCTCGGCTACATCGAGCACCCGTGGGAGGAGGGCGACGAGAGCACGCGCTGGGGGAAGAAGGGCGATTAACCGGATTCCCGTCTGGATGAGTGTTGAATTGCAAGAGGTTGTTGAGCGGGAGGCATTCGTCGAGTTGTTGTGTATATCTCTGTTTGCTGCCTGCCTTGTTCTACATACCTAGGTCACTATACTAGGTATCTGCATCTGCTAGACATCTGCCCATGGACCTGTGGATTTGTTGTTTGCTTGTTTGCTTGCTTGCTTGTCTGCTTGTTTGTTTTGTCTGATCTGGTCTGGTCCGATCCGGTTTAGACGGATGGCATGGAATGGACTACAGACGTACAGTACATATAGACTACCTAACGTAGCTAGATTTTCATCCAGTTCAGGTTAATGAGATGAGACGAAATGAGATGAAGCTTCTCGATGGTTGATTGAATTTATTTGATCTGATCTGATTGATTAATTGATGGATGGATGGAGGGAGATACATGCCCCTTCTTCGAAACTCGATATCGCCACAACATAGTAACTCCGTACTGTAACCAACACCCGACAAACACAACCGCCAACACTCAAATCCCCTGGCATTATCGTATACGTACGCTTTATACCCGCAGGCCACAGTATACTGTACGGTACGGTACGGTGCATACCATACCATAGGTAGGCCTCGTGGTCTGCATCCAACCCCCCTTCCCCTCCCTGCTGACGATAGGAGAACATACATACGTACAGTACAAAGATGGAAGTCAAGTAAATAAGTAAGCACTCATTGCCCCTATTATGTATGCCCAGTTAAATTACTCCCTGACTTACCTGGACCCCTGGTCTGTCTTTTTTTCTTTTTCTTTTTTTCTTCCCCTCTTCATTCTCCCCTAGCATATATGCCTCCGGAGAATACGATACGTAACTCGCGATCTGGGCTGCGGATCACTCTACTACAGACTGTCTGTCTGTGTGCAACCCGACCCTGGATGAAACAGGGAGAGCAATCAGCAACAGGCTAAAGGAACAGGAACGGGGCCTTAAGAGAGAGAGAGAAAGAGAGAAAGAAAAAGAGAGAGAGAGAGAGAGGAATCTAGCTATCTCCTTGGAGATCCAGAGTGCCAGTCGCATACTACGCGAATCGCATGGAACAAACCATTGCTTCTGCTCTGCTTGTTCATTTTATTTTTTTTTATTTTATTTAATGTGCCGTGTCATGTCATCTCATTTAATGTAAATATCACTATCGTTATCACGTCATGTCATTCATTTATCAGAGAAGTTTTGAAGACTAACCGTAAATCCGGATAGTATACAAATACAATAATCCAATCCAATCTATATGTATAAAAAGGAACAAATTTCTGTCCTGCGTTCCCTCTTTCTTTTTGTCCTGGGACCTCTCCTGCATCATTACCATCATTATCATTACCATCATAGAAAGCCGAGATCCGTGTCCAAGTCCCCCGTGAGATCACTGTCGTTCGATCCCGACATGCCCGTCTTATCTCGTGGAGATGCACGCTCACGATGGTCCACTCTTTGACCGGACCTTGTGGCTTCACGGCTCTCGGAGCCTCCTGTCCATCCGCTCAAGACGTCCAAAGTCAAGTTTCTGTCAAAGGTCGAGTTTCCCTGGGTGTCAGGTCTTATATGGAAAGCCTCGTGATAATGGTTGGTGTTGGATGGTGGAAAGTCCGCTGACGGTCGACAGGAGTTTTCGGTTTCTGGATAATGCAGGAAGAAGTCCATGTCGAAGTCATTGGGGACTGCAGGGTTGTGATTCGTGATCCTAGATCCAGTCGGAGCATCATGAGGATTTTCCGCGTCTATAGTCCTAGCGTGGCTGACGCTGATGACACCGCTGCACGCAACTGCCTCGGAGTCCATCGAGACATTTCCTTGCGTGTTTTGATCATCCACCGAATCACACGAGGACGAATCTGGGCTATTGATCCGTGTCTCCGATGACTCCGGTGAATCCAGTTGATTTATGTTCATAGAACTGCACATGTTCTGCATCGTGTCGAACGGCATTTTCAGATTCATGCACTGCTTCCTGACAGCCGCCTCAAGATTGGCCGCTTCGATGCCCGCGGCAGGGTATATATCCTGCAACGCCTGGAGCACCTGCATGCACTTGTGGAAGTTGTAGATGCTCGCCTGCCGCACTGCAGGATTCGAGGATGTCACGTTCAGCAGATGCGCAACGGCGGCTGGCAAAAGCACCGTCACGCTGGACTGCGGCAGGAACTTGGTCAGGTTCAGCTGGCTGAGACCCTGCACGATGCGTGTGATCCCCGTAGCGGCAGCTTGTATCTTCGTGCGTGCGGTCGTCGACCACTTGGCGCCAGACTTCGAGTTGTCTTTGTCCGCAAATGTCCACGCCCGCGGGCGATGGAGCGCGCTGGAGGTGGCGTGGTATATCATCCTCAGCACGGCGCTGTGAAGGAGCAGCACATTTTCCCCGTCTTTGATATGGGTTCTGGAGGAAGGGATAAACTGCGCATCTTTCGACAGTCCACCGAGCCAGGCGTCGAGTTTCTGACTGCAACGAGCGAGTTCCGCCTCCGACGCGTGTCTTGGGACGAGAGTGATGGTAGTCTTATCCGTCGCCCCGAAGTGGCGATTCGAGGGCGAGTATTGTGCAAACAATATCCGACCAAGGCACTGGCAGAGTTTGACCTTCTCTATAAACATGGTTGCCAGGCACCTTTGGTGCGAGACGTCCTCCAGCTGGCGACATCGCAGCTGGTGGATGACGGATTCAGGAAACGGTTCGATATCGAAGTCGCTCAACTTAAGCATGGGAACGTCGCACGACCCTTCGTTGACGTGGGTTGGGCGTCTCAGCCCCATAGCGATCAAGCGATCGCGCGAGTACAGACACCACCACAGGCGAATCCGTAGTCGTTGGGTCGTAGGATCCATGTCGGACTTGGTAGGGTCTCGATGCAGTCCGATCGACTGAGCCTGGGTGTTGCACACTCCGACCCAGTGCCAGATGTCCTTCTCGGGACTGCTCTCCTCATCGGCCCAATACGTCATGAGCAGAAGCGTCTGTATGATGGCAATCCGGTCCTCCTCGTAGTCAAAAGAATACAGAAGCTAGCCGACAGTCAGTTGGATCAGCCAGGATCGGGATTATCTTCTCTTACTTTTACACGGTTGAAGAACGCCTTCCGGGCACTCTTCCTGGTTGGATATCCGGCCGCCTGCAAATGCTTGAGATCGACGAATGCCGTCCCTGCAAACATGACGGCTTGGAAGAGGAGCAGGCTGATGTTGCCGCTGGGGTCGTTCTCGACGATGCAGCGCAGAAATTGCCGCAAATCCAACATGGGCATGAAGTTGTGTACCCATTGGACGTAGCATCGCAGCAGTTCATCCCGCAGTTCACTCTCCGGGATCGTGAGCGCACCCTTCTGCCTGAGGAATTCAAGATCCTCCCGAGCTATCCGGGACGACAATGGCTTGAGATAACGTGGCTCATCATCCACGATGGGGATCAAAGGGTCAAACTCCGGATCGATGAGTTCCTGGACGGTAGAAACCAGATTTGACAAGGGTAACGAGAAGGGAACCTCCCGGGTGAACAAAGTCCTCCATTTTCGCCTGGATTCGCTCGTTCTCACTCGTGGAATGTCGTCCTGAGAATTCTGCGGAGGTGGTGACGTCCCATACCGGGGGATCTGAAGGAGCATGTCAAAGTCGCTCAGCAACGGCATCTCCGCAGCGGTCTTCTTGGCCGCCGGCTCCAGGGTCGGCTCCGCGTCGAAGCCATCGTCGAGCCTGCGTTTCTGCGCCATTGCCAACGCGACGAAAGCTCTGGCTCCCTCAGCGGCCGCGGAGCTGAGGGTGCATCTTGATCGTCTTTTCGAGACACGCTCAGACCGTCGCGGGCAGCCTTTGGCGGTGAGGAGGGGGGCAGGCAGTATTTCGAGAGACTCGGGCGCTCGGGAAGCGCGGGTGTCGGCGTGTCGGGCCCGGCCTGTGGGGTGCGTCCCCAGCTTTTCGCTCTTGGCTGTGGGGATCTTCTCAATTGCAATCGAGAACAAACAGATGGGGACAGAAAGACTGCTCGACATCCGTGTCTATCTGTGACACAGTACACTACAGCACAAGTGAGGAATTTGAGAGGAATTTGGATAGCATTGGCAAGAATAGTTGGGAATATGCAGTGCCAGACAGTTGTCTAAAGAGCCATCAGACATGTCAAATTTCTTGCAAGATATCTGTCCAGGATATCCGCACTTGACTTGGCGTCGAATACAAGCATGGACGCTGAAGACGCCAGACTCTCCTTCGATCGTACGTCAGCTACAGCTACTGTGATCTGTAAGACTGCCTATACAAAGTCTCTGATATCTCTTCGACAACAGGAACAGAGCCTTGTTTCCTGTACCGAAGATAGTACAGGTTTCTACAACATACGTGTTCATTGGGTGTAAATGCCTCTCAAGACCAAGATTGCCAATGTATTTCAAATCGATATGATAACAAAGCTATCAGCTTAAAGAGTTTAGCTTTGACAAGCCATCTAGAGGCTAAGGAAAATTGAAAAGCAAGACGCGTCTCATAGACAGAAGCCAAGAAGAAAGTCTTAAAAAGAAAGGAACCAAAAGGCTCACACCCCCAGCCCATCCACCTGTTGTTTAACATAACAGGTGGGCAGGGGGAGGGACGCTACGAAAACCCCGCCTATGCAATGATGGCGGGCAGGGTTTTTCTGATCCCGGAGGGTCACGGTCATCTGGTGGTGTTAGCTGGCAATATTGGTAATGACCGCACCGCTGCGACCATCGCCGCCCCGGAATTCGAACCCGGGACCTTTTCTCCTGGATACCTTTCAGTCAGGGAGGTCAGGATCGAAGGACACCTCACCTCACTTTACTGACTCAGCCAGGGGACCCGAGTTCTTGTTGAGGGGTAATGGGGAAAGTGGGATATATGGAGGTGCCTCGAGGGGGGAGGGCTCCAGTGGTTTCAATGTCTGGGGGATGGTTGGGAATCTGGGGTAGATCCGGATTGACACGATGTATACACATTGTCTTTCTCGCATGTAGATTGTTTTTAAGTTCTTTTCGGCTATCTCTGGGATTACGAGCTCCTAGCATGCGGTGGTCCAGAGAGTCAATTCCAATTTCTTTCCACCCATGTTATGGTTTGCGGGTGATGGTAGACTACGACATGGTGAGATATTGAGAGCCTAAATGGCAACGGGAATCCATCACGGGGCTCTCTTGCCTTGTGCAACATGTACAAGTCTCTACAAGTCTTGCTAGATCTTACCTTGGGATTCCGTTCTTCATTTATCTACTCCTTCAGTAGATAAATCGACGTGAGTATGTCATAGTATTTCATTCATGTCCGCAATACAGATGGCTAGTTCATGGACGTTTCAACGGGGAAAGCCCTGTCCCAAACTACCATACGATATCATGCTCGAAGGGAGTGCTGCTACCTATGAACTATTCTACCAGGATATATCAAATCACGAAGACAGTCTTGTATCACCTGTGTTTCTGGGATTTGGAATGTTTCAAGGGATTTTCTCTACCTGTGTCTTGTCGGATGCTCCGGATCCGGGTCTGATCATGTCAGTTGCTGAAGTAGCTTTGATTCCTGTGTCTTTAGGTTTTCGTAGTGTTGTGAAATTGATTTATTCGAATCATCTATTTGACTATTTAAACAGGATGTATATCAGCCTTGTATCAATCGCAATTGAATATACTGCAGGCAAAATCATAAGCATCAGTGAACAAAAACACATGATCACTGGTGTGATCTGTACTGGACTGAATCCAAACCGATTGAGATAGCAAACAGTCTGAATTACAACTCTACTCCAAGTGATAAGAGAATGTCATGCTCGAGTCGAATTTTTCTTTTTCCTTTTTTTTTTAACATGGTATGAGTCGAAACGGCAAGAATCGATATTCCGTCGACTCGAAGCACGTCCCGAGGCGTCCGATCCGGCCAAGCCAGACGGCACGACGGGGCCACTGGCGGCAAGCCGACCAATCGCGCGCGGCTGTCAGACGCGTCCTGTTACGAGTACCGAAAGCGGACGGGCGGCGCAGCGTGTCGACCAGATCGGTGGTGTGATTTGCAGCGTCATCGATACGCAGCCGTGGCGCGGAGACAGAGTCGATCCTGAAAGAAGACTGTTTAAGTAATTTGGCAAATGGGCATCTCGCAGGCTTGGTTTGGGGGCGGCTGCTGGTGGATGGGGCGCGGGTGAAACAGGCCACTTGGCTGTCATGCAGGACGCACCGCGACTATCGCGATCGTGGATAAGTCCGTCTTGGGATGGGGACTTGTGCGATAAGAATAGCAGAGGCCGCATGGCGTTTCAGCCGGAGTCCATCTACAATGCACTCTAGGAACAAGTACTGTGTAGTCTCATGATGAAGTCTTTCATGGTTGAGAGAACCAGATCAAGCAGAGCAGGAAGAGAACGGATTCCAGCAGGTAACAGAACTATGCAGGACTTGATGCTGGAGGGCAAGAAATATAAAAGAAATAACAGTCAGTGTAAAAATGAAATTAAATTAAAATGAACTCGATGATCCTATGGATGCGGGTGCCTCGGCCGCCCTGGCGACGGGCGCGGAGGCGTGCGAAAAGCAGCTGCCTGCGCCGTCAGCACCAGCATCTCAGCCGCATCGCTCGTGAGGCTCTTCTCTTCTCCTCTCTCCCGCTTCCTCTAAGAATATATCCATCGTCGTGGACATCGTCTTTTTTTTCCTGTTTCTCTGCGAGTGATATCGTTGTACAACGACCGCAAGGAAGCACGCGGTCGCGCTACGCTCCTTGTCTCGCAGCCAAACTCAGGGGCTTGACGATCGTCCACCGGTTCGTCCTCGGCGGTATCCCTCGCACCCAAACCGGCTTGCCGCCCGTCTCGACTCTCCTCCCCAGACGCCCGAAAAACCTCAGACCTTCCTCTGCCCCTTCGCGTGTCTCGTCTTCAACCCCCGAATCGGGCTCTAGCGTGGCGGGCGGTCTCTGCGATCGTCTGTCTGTTCCTTCGGAGTAGCCGCTCCTCTCCAACCGCCTGCCCGTTTCCTCAACTCCCCGTCACACATCATTTTCATCTTCTCCTTTGACAGACAGCTCATCCGGGTCCCTCATTCCCATCTCGTTTATTGATCTTTTTATTTTTCTTTCTTCCTTTTTGAACATTTTGCCTTTTTTTTAATATCTGCTGTTGCGATCCCCCCCGTAGCGCTTTCGTTCCTCATCCCTTCGTTTTCCACACCCGTTGCCTCCTTGGCTTCGTTCGCTCCTTCACACTGCACTTGGATGCACTCCGAACTTTGAGGAACACGCGAAAGGGGCACTGTATATCTGATCAGACACGCGCGGACGCGAAAGAGACACCACAATGAGTGTAAGTCACCGATGCGGTCTTCGTGGACCTCCGACCGTTGCGAGAGGGCTCCTTGCCTCTCCCATCGAGCGGGAGCGCCTCCGTCAGAGCGACAAACCCATGCTGATCTGTGCGCCCGCTTGCAATTAATATAGTACAACCAAGGCGGCTACGGCCAGTACAGCCCCTACGGCCAGGGGGGATACGGAAATGGCGGCTACCAGGACCTGGAGCGGGGGAATGGGGCATATGGTAAGACGAAGGTTCTGAACGGACAATCTCGTGGATCAGCTCTCTAATATGCTGCTGCCGCGTGCAGAGATGTCCCAGATGGGCCAGAACAACGCATATGGCCAGCAACAACAACCGTCGGGTCCCACGGCGATTCTGAACGAGTGCAAGAAGATCAACGATGGCATTCAGGAGGTCAAGGCGAAGAGAGAGGGCCAGCTCGTGGTCGCGCAGAACGCCCTGCTGGACTCGGCCACCGAGAAGGAGGATCAGGCGATGCGCCAGAACCTGGACTACATCGAGGATGAAATCAACAACACCTTCCGCTACCTTCGCGACCTGCTCAAGAAGATCAAGCAGACGCCCGGATCGGGAGACCCTCGCGTTCAGACGCAGATCGACGTGACAAGCCGGAACCTCCGGCGAGAGATCGAAGCGTACCAGAAGGCGCAGAACGATTTCCAGAAGAGACTCCGGGCGCAGGTTCGCAGACGATATGAGATTGCGAACCCGGATGCCACCCCGGAGGAAATCGATCGGGGCGTGGAGAATATCCTTTTGGGTCAGGAGCAGGCTTTTCAGGTACGGAGACATTCCCCAGATATACGGTTGGAGCATTTCTGACGGCCCCTTGCAGGTTGCTGGCAGCCGAACAAGACAGGCGAACGAGGCTAAGCAAGCTGCCTTGGAGAGATCTGCTGCGATTCGGAAGATCGAGCAGGATATGATTGAATTGGCCAGATTGTACCAGGAAGTGGCAGAGCTGGTTCAGCAGCAGGAGCCCGCTGTGGAGCAGATTAACGAAAGGGCGAACGAGGTTGTCGAGAATGTAGAACAGGCCAACAAGCATATCGACCATGCCATCGAAAGCGCGCGGAAAGCCAGGAAGTGGAAGTGGATCACCCTTCTTGTCGTCAGTAAGTATCTCCCGACGCCCCATGTGTGGGACGAATGCTTACAATGTCAGTTCTCATCATCGCTATCGTCGTCGGTGTGGCCGTGGGCGTTGTGATGAACAACCGCAAGTAGGCCTCGTCTGTCGCATTTGATGGTTTGATAAGAATGAGCATACCGCTGTGGATGGCGGGTGCTCCGTCATGTATGATCTTACCTGGAAGGAGATCTACGATCCGAGCCGGTTCCATTGTGTTGATATAATGTCCGGTGTATACCGCACGTCGTTTCCAGGTCTCTTGGCTCCTTGTCGAATCGGATTGAAACCGGATTCCCGTCGGGTTGCCGTCGTCGGTCCGTTCTAATTTTTGATTCTTGCCCTTGTCTTCGCTACCGCTCGCTTGTTCCTGTGTCTCTTTCCCGGTTCCTATTTGACTGTATTTCTTGGGCCATCTAACCAAAAGCACGCCACCTCGTCGCCCTGTTTCCCTTTTCCTTCTTGGTTTCTTTCGCGTTCGGTCGTGTACAGGTCTGATCCGGTTTCTTGTCCTGGCTCCCATGCGGCCTGATGATTGTCGTGTTCAATGGCAAGGATACGCCTGATGCTGTTGTACATATTAGATTCTTTCCACTTTAGGTGCTAGACCTATTCTAATAATTGTATTCTCTAGCCTACTGTCTTCGCTGGATTTGTGCGTTCTGTCTGCGTCCGTGAGGTCGTGACTGTCTTGACCCCAGCACAACCGACGACTGTAGGACTCGTCCATCCGCTGTAGATCCTGCGGTCTACGGTCTTGACCGACAACCGGCCGCATCCCCTTCCCATCCACCCACTCCTGAATCACCCACTCAGCCTGTCGCCTGGAGTTCCAATAGTCGTACACGTACATACCCCGTACTGTACACATAAATATCCGCGCTTGCCACCATATCTACCTATCTACTGCGGCTGTTCCTCCTCCCTCTTCGCCAGCGCCTCCCGCTCACGATCGCGCTGCTCCTCCTCCGGCGTCCGCGTCTTGAGCTGCAGCGCGTGGATCCCGCCCTCACGGCTCATCTCGTCTTTCAGCAGCGCGTACACCATCCGGTGCCGTGCGGGTTGGGGCTTGGATTGGAATGCGGATGAGGTTATCGTTACGCTGTTTTCAACCATGCTGTTAGAGGATTCTGGGATTCTGGGAAGGCAGGAAGGGGTTAAAGGGGGGAGGGTACTGGAAATGCGTCTCCTTCGAGGTCGACCCGATCATGGGCGCGTGGTGCGCGTGCAGGTGCGAGTCGTTGCGGATGAGGAGGGTCGTAGGGGAGAGGGCGGTGGTGAGCTTTTTCGGTCAGATCCAAGTGTTAGCGGCAGATATATATATATATACATGGATATATATATAGGTGGATCATAGTGCCAGGGAGGAATTGCGTACCTTCTCGCGGATCGCGTCCTCGACGGGCGTGCTGGAGGTGGTGGAGGCCATCCTGTATGGGGTTGAGGTCGAGAAGAGGCGCAGGCCGGGGAACGCGAGCCTCGTGCGGGCCAACATCGGAGATCCCTACTGCACTGTGTGATGGCCGGTGGGAGGGTCTCCCAGACCGCGTTCGTTCGTAGGACAGGCGGAGCTGAGAGAGCCAGCGCCGGTAAATCAGCTTGAATGGATCTCGACGGTCAGCTAGAATAATATAGAAGCTGGAGAAACTGGATCGCGGGATGTGATGCAGGTCCGCGGACCCCGCGCGGGCGATCGGCATTCCGTGCCAGGATCGGCGGTCGGGCCTCGGCGGGCGCTCCGGTGCGCCGCGTCGGCGCCGAGCGGCGGAGCTGGAGCATCCTCCAGCCTTCTTTAGATATATATATAGCTGGACGGGGCTTTCCTGTACAAGGGCAAGGGCCTTCTTTCTTCTGTCAGGAGGCTGAGAGAGGAGCCATGAACTGTCGTTTTGTTTCTTAAGATTTTGAGATCTTTGTCATTTTTTTTTTCGTTCTCTCGTTGAAGAAAAGATGCTTGGACGCAGCTTGCTGTCGTCGTTCGCGCGGAGCTCCGCTCCAGCTCCATTGAGGTCGATAGTATCCTACTCTTACTCCTGTAGGACATCAAAATGCCGGGGCCCTGCAGCTCCTGCAGCATACCGCACGCTCTCGACCCTCCCCAACCTCCCCCTGTTCCGCGCCCTCCGGGACCACGACCCGTCCAGCACCGCCGTCGTGCACAGCGTCTCGGGCCGGACCTTCACCTACGGCAATCTCGCTGGGGATGTGCTCCGGGCGAAGGAGCGCCTGGCTGCGAAGGCGGATGGTCTTGCGGGAGAGCGGGTTGCGTTTCTGGCGGAGAATGGGTATGATTACGTAGGTACTGTCTCTCTGTCTCTTACCTTCTTTCTTCCGCTGTTCTATTAGGGCCGTTATCATGATGCGTCAATTCGTACAGGTGTGAGCATGTGCTGACTTATCCAGTGACCCTGCTATCCATCCTTGCCAGCAACGCCATCGCGCTGCCCCTCTCGCCCGCCTTCCCCGTCGGCGAGCTTAAGTACATCATGGACAACTCGGGCGCCAGGGTGCTGGTCGCGACGGAGAAGTACGGGGACAAGGCGCGGGAGCTCTTGAAGGCAGGGTTGGAGCGGGAGCCTGTGCTTGATGTGCGGGAGAAGATCAAGGAGGGTGCAGCCGCTGCTGGGGCGGTGGAGTTGAAGGATCTCGAGGAGAGTCAGCTGCGCGGTGGGATGATGCTGTATACGTCTGGGACGACGAATCGGCCGGTGGGTTTCTTCTACCGTCGTGGAAACTATACAGTATATGTAGTGGTCTAACGTGGCATGTAGAAAGGCGTGCTCATCCCGCAGTCAGCGCTCACGGCTCAGGCAAAGTCGCTGATCCAGGCCTGGGAGTATTCCCCCGCGGATCGTCTTCTCCATCTTCTGCCCCTCCATCATATCCATGGCACGGTTAATGCCATCCTGACTCCGCTCCTCGCTGGTTCTTCCATTGAATTCATGTTCCCGTTCAACCCGACCGTCGTGTGGAACAGGCTCGCTGCGCCTTTCCTGCCAGAGTCCTCTCTGGTAGAGAAAAGAAAGATCACCTTCCTTACCGCTGTCCCCACGATCTACAACCGCCTCATGGCCAGTTTCTCCGACCTCCCTCCGTCCACGCAGGAAGCAGCCAGAAAGGCCATCTCCCCGGAGCACCTGCGCCTCAACATCTCCGGCTCCGCAGCCCTGCCCACTCCGACCAAGGAGGCCTGGAAGCAGCTCAGCAACGGCAACGTGCTGCTCGAGCGCTACGGCATGACCGAGGTCGGCATGGCCATCAGCTGCGGCCTCGACTTTGCCGACCGCGTCGACGGCAGCGTCGGCTGGGCCCTGCCCGGCGTCGAGGTGAGGCTCTTCGACACCGACGCCAACGAGGTGATCAAGCCGGGCGAGGAGATCGACCCTTCCACCGGCCGCGAGCGCGAGGGCGAGATCCAGCTCCGCGGCCCGACCATCTTCCGCGAGTACTGGGGCAACGATGCCGCCACGCGGGAGGCGTTCGTGGAGAGCGACGACGGCAGGGGGAAGTGGTTCAAGACGGGCGATGTCGCCGTCAGACGGCACGTCGAGGGCGCGGGCAAGGGCACCAGCGGCGAGTGGGCCCGGGGGCCGATGTACTTCATCCAGGGCCGGCGCAGTGTCGACATCATCAAGACGGGGGGTGAGAAAGTCAGCGCGCTGGAGGTCGAGAGGGAGTTGTTGTCTTTGTAAGTCCCCCTCTCCCTTTGTCCACTTAGACGTGATGAATCTTACACCTCGGTGCTAGGCCACAAGTCAGAGAAGCAGCCGTCGTCGGCCTCCCCTCCGAACAATGGGGCCAGAAGGTCGCCGCCGTCGTCGTCCTCGACCCGCAGAAGGCACAGACCTCCGGCCGCGACGGCAAGCCGTGGGGGGTCATGGACATGCGGCGCGCGCTCAAGGACCGCCTCGCCAACTACAAGATCCCGCAGGAGATGAAGATCATCGGGGGACCGATCCCGCGGAATGCGATGGGGAAGGGTGAGTTTGTAGCTCTCGTTGTCTATCGTATGCATGGATTTATGGCTGATGTTGTTCTGCACAGTGAACAAGAAGTCCCTCGTCAAGGAGATCTTTGAGGTTAGCTAAGTAAAGAATGCCGAAAGTGGGCCAAGGAAACCTGGAGTGTGAACGGATGGGCCTGCTTCGCAGCGAGAGTGGATACGGCCATTAGATTTATTCCCTGTCACAGTTGTCACCCCCATCCTGGATAGGTGCCGTACCTTGAGCTTGTTTCCTCTTTTATTTAGCACATATAGCACATAAATTGCGTCCGCACGAGCTGCGTGTTGTGTACACGATATGGGATGGATATTGACTATTGACTCGAGATATATGCTAGCTGAGCTTGTACAGTATGTGGTACATGATATGGACAGATCTACACATATGGGACAGGGATGTCTAGATTAATTATCTACTCACCTGGTATATTTGTTCGCGTGCAATATATATATATATATATACACCCCATCTCAACCTTGGGAGCTTTTTTTTTCCGGTTCACTCTGTCGTAGCGCAACTCTTAATGAAGACAAAGGGAGTGACGTAAATAAGTAGTCCCGCATGTCTCCGGACTCCTCGGATTCATAAGATTTTTTTTTTCTGCTATAGGTAGGACCTTTCATTCAAGCGCTTCTTTGCTTATCACAGACCTCGATTTTTTTTCTTCACCCCAAAACTCTTCTATTATATATTATTCTTGTTCTACGGAGCTGGTAAGCAATCACTTCGATCGGTTTTTTTTAAAAAAAAATAAGGGAAGAAAAGTTGGAATTCAGAGGGATCCCAGATCAGATTGCTGCAGTACTTCTTTTAGGTACGGTACGTGTAACACATGGCCGGTCACACAATCCGAGCAGCGGATCGCGCAAGAGCGCCATCAGCCCTCTATATATTTAAGTAGGGACCTGGCTCCGTGGGGGGAGAGGGAGAGAGAGCACTACTATATAAAAACTCCTTCGCATGGAAAGGCGGCCTTGAGTTTGCAAACAGTCCTTCTCGCGCTTTCTGCTTCATCGTCATTCCTCTCGAAAGGGCAAAACATGTCCTGTGCTCTCCCGTCTCTGGCGCTGGCTTTCTTTCGCTGTGCTAAGTCCCTACTGACCTACTTCTACATGATGCACTGTGCTGTATGTACTACTGTCTCTGTTGGAATCGGAGTTGTGTCTCTCCCCGATATTTTATATTATTATCATTACTACGGAATCCGTTCAAGTGCTGTTCTGAACGTCTTCATGATGATGATGATGGTGGTGGCCACGACCAAAACGCTTTCTTTTCCCTCCGAGGCTTCCAATCAGACCCATCGTCTGCGGGGATACACTGTGGAGGCGGGCTCGGCCTTCGGCGTGTTCTCTACGCCGACGTCGACAATCGATCGGTCTTTCTCTTGTTCAGTGCGTTTCAGGATGCCTTCTAGCGGGGTTCTGGCCTCCTAGGAGGTGTGGATGTATGTATGTACTGCATGCAGTACATATGACAGTGAAGTCGAGGTGCTTCGGCTGTGATGGCTGCGAGTTCTGATCTATCACCGTGGATGGCTCATGTCTGTTCGCTTCCTTAACTGTCCTTGTCTTGTCAAACTCGGGACGACATGATACCCCTCGTTCAGTATCGCCCCAAAACCAAGGCCGCCAGGTTCTCCTCGGTGAGCTGGCAGCACGGTTGTCTGAAACATCGGACATCTGCACTCGATACTGCCTGATGTCCCCCTTCCTGATTGATTCCCGTCCTCGGAGATGTGTGAGGCCGAGGACCCGTGGATGAGAGACTACTGTTAGCATCGTTACCGTGCATACTACAGGGTACATACATATATATATCTTGGCTTTTTTTTCCTTTCTTTTTTTCTTTGCTTTGCTTTCTTTCGCCCAGTGGGCTGTTTTCCTCTGCTTTAAGTTCTCCTTCCAACCGCTACCACCCACCCTCTACGCCAAGCACTCGTGGAAGCCCGGGCACTTCTCAAACAACCAACAATAACAAGAATGGCATCTACTGAAAGGGGATCCAATAGCAGTGGCGGCCATCAGACCAAGATGCTCGTCATCGCCGCCGGCCTCCCCCGCTGCGCGACCAGCTCCCTCCGCACCGCCTTCGAGGAGGACCTCGGCCTCGCGCCCTGCATGCACATGATCCACGTCATCCCCTCCGTTGCCCGCATCAAGCTCATCTACCAGGCGGCGAGGGAAACCGATAAAATCCAGCGCCAGGCGCTCCTCCACGAGCTCTTCGACGGCTGCGCCGCGACGTCCGACTTCCCGGGCTCCCTGTTCGTCGACGACCTCCTCGAGATGTATCCGGGAGCGAAGCTCGTCCTGAACAAGCGCTCGTCGCCCGATGCGTGGTACAACTCCGTCAGCGAGACCCTCGCCCGCACCGGGACAAGGTCGTTCTTCTGGATGACGTGCCTCGTGCCGCGGACGTACTGGCTGACGCGCTTCCTGCGGGCCGCGACGGAGCTGTGCGTGCGCCGGTTCGGGTGCGGGCCGTTCGATCGCGAGGCCTACGAGCGGCACAACGACTGGATAAGGCGCATCGCAAGGGAGAAGGGGGTCGAGCTGCTCGAGTGGGAGCCCGGCATGGGCTACGACGAGCTGTGCCGATTCATCGGCCGGCCGGTGCCGTTGGTGGAGTCGTCGTCGCCAGATGATAGTGAGAAGAAGGTGACGAAGAAGTTCCCGCACGTCAACGACTCCGCCGTCATGAAGAGGATCATCCGGTTGATGATGCTCAAGGGGTGCGCGTGCTGGGCTGCGGCGCTGGCGGTTCCTGCCGCCGCTTGCTATACATATTTGAAGTTTTGGCGCTGGCGCTAGAGAACTCGACCTTTTTTTGCACTTTTTTTTTCTTGGATGTCTCCTCCTGTGAAAATCATCTCACATGTTCTGGATAAGGGAGAGGACGACCTGCTGGAGTCTTCTGGTATCGGACCGCTCCTGATGAAAAAGAGACATACTCTAATTTACGTACATACAGTACATGCGCAGTACATGCATACATAGCTGATTTCGCAAATGTCATGCTATTGCTGTTACCATGAATATATATTTTTTGAGGCTAGTCGTTTACCAGATACTCAAAGGACAACGATCCGTTTTCACCTTCGAGCCAATGATCCTCCATAGGACACGGAATCCCGTCGTCATCATCACCATCTAAGTAATGGTCGTTGTGGTCATCAGCTGCACCGCTCGGAGCTGCAACCCTATGCAAGATCCATTGCATTTCTAACAACGCAAAACTCGGTGACGGGTTCATCTCCGGGTCCTGAGTTCGAAGTGTCAGGTCTTTCTGTGAATACAATTGTATAGGACGATGTTGTTCTCGAGTCGAGCAAGGTTGTCCAGGAGATGTGGTCGTTCAGAGGGCAAAAACTCCTGGACTGATCCTCTTGAGTGTTCGGAGCCAGAAAAACTGAACCTCAAGACTTTTTCTGTCCGCAGACAGTCTCAAGGGTTTTAATGCAAACTAACAGACTTCTGTAGCATTTTCAGTAAAGATCGCTCTCTTCCATTGTTCGACACGATTGTAGGTTCAGAATCTCTCTAGAACCGACCAGAAAGACTCTCTTGGTGTAAGACCACATTCATCGAGAAAGGGTAAACGTGTGCGACGTTTATGGGTCCGCCGATCCCAGTCACAACAGATTGGTGTTGATCTCTCTGCAGGCACTAGAATCCATAAGCAAATTCATCATGAAGTTGAGATAGTCTCTTGCCTTCTGCGACCGCGCTGCCTTCGTAGGTGAGGATTCTTGTGATGAACTTGGAGGCTCCAGAGGGGAGCTTGGGGGTCCCTGAAGTGAGGATACCTGTCTATGTGTTGGTGATACAGGGAAAGCAGGTGCAATTGATCCACCATGAGATGGAAAGGTGGTACAGAAGATGGTGCAGAACCACCAACAGAACCTTTCCGCACGTGAGAACGAGAAGTCCCTGTAAATCTGCATTAGTTCACCTCCATAAGACCCACTGACAGTAACAAGACATACACTTTCTGACTAGGTCTGCCTCTAGATCAGGCGCATAAGCGAGATATGCATGGAGCATCTCAGCATCTATAGACGGATCTACAAGCTCATTGAGCTTGTCAACATCAGCCAACCACAAGATTGCCCAACTTGTTGTTGAGATTCTTCCATCTGTCTTTGTTTTCAGGTGCTCCTCTAGCTTCTCAATCAATCGGATGCGAGTGGGGTCATGAAATTCTTCACTTGGCCCTTCTGCATCACGCGACGGGTTCGCCAGAGGTTACTATTTCCTAGCTGGCTGGGTGCAAGTCACAGATCCTACTACCAACCTTGGAGTGGTTAATCAATCAGCTCTCAGCTACGTACATGTACAGTACATGTACAAGTACAATACATACCAAGGAGGACCGCAGAACAGTTGAGAGAACAGTCTTTCTTTCTCCATCCTCATATGCTATGTCATGTCGTCTGGCCGTCCTTTTTAGATTGGTCTTCCTTTTCAATTTGCTTCTCTTTATCTTTTTTTTACCCGACAAAATGCCCAGAACGGTGAGTATTACAATAGTCAAAGAGGATATCTTCAAAGAGCAGAGACCTAATCGGAAAAAAAAAAATGGTGGACTCAGGGTCGGACATGCTTTTATTGCGGAGAGCGGACAAGTCTTCACACATGGCAGACTTGTCCGATGCGCCTTGTGGTGCAGTTCTTACGTTTTCCACTCCCTGGTAAGAGAATCCTTCTCAATGTATTCATGTCTATACAGGATATATCTGTGCTAATGTTCTGTAGGGATGTGTGGTCAGTTTAAATGCCAATTAGCCATGTTAAAAGGATAAATTGGTAACATAAGACAGCCCACCGCTCGTGGCTTCGGACATGGAGCTAGTCGTGAACCTGAGCAACTGTCAGGGAACAAAACAAAGGATCCATGGTTCCTTCGTGTGTGGGAGAGGAAAGAGGAGGAGAGAAAAAAAAGTGGCGAAAGTCTAATATGCCACAAAGTGCCTTACCGTCTTGTGGATTATGGCGCCCCAATGGATATGCAGTCACATACACCAGACTGGTGAAATCCTGGTCGCTAAAAAAAGAAATGAACGGTGAAGGTAACGATAATGACGAGAGACATCTATCGACGGCCAAGCCAGATCAGGCCAGGCCATGAGTTGAGAATTACAATATAGTAATTAATATAATACAAAGCAAACAGTTTTCCAACTGCGACAAGAAGTCCACATCTCAAGCTCAAGAGATGTACTGCACGAGGAAGGATGCATCGAAATGAGATCCTCGTATAAGACCAAAACGCACTATGACGTACAGTTCTATACTGTCTATGGCCGCACTCAGCTCCGTTCTCACACAAGAATCTTAGTATTGCTAGTCTTGAGAGCATGATATGCCTATTAAAAGCTACTCCAGACATACTTAGCGGAGATATCGGTCAATGGATCTACAGAAGGGACGTGGATGCCGATAGCATCTTGTAATTGCTCCGGGCAAGAAGAGCGCCAACGGCTATTACAAAGCACATACATCCTCTCATGTACCAAAAGCAGAGAACTGCACCCGAAATTCTAGCTGCTATACTCGCTCATATTCATGTATCCTCTTTGCGCCTTAGCAATAATGACCCGCGCCACACCGCCCGAGCCATGCAAAGCGAAGCAAAGAAAGGAAAACAAAAAGGGTAAACAGAAAGGGGAAATCAAGAAAGACTCTCGACACGAAAAAAGGGGTAAACTAAAAAAACCTCATGAATAATGAAATGCGAGGATAACATACAGTTCGGGGAATGCTAAATTCAAGCCAGTGGTTGCAGAAACAGCAAAGCAGGCAGGGTCCCGTGAAGCTGTCCAATCCACACCGCGATGAGCTCGCCTCCCTCCGACGTTCGTCCCATCATCTATCGTTCCGTGACCCTCAAAGACATAACTCCCTTTAAACCATTCCTCCCAACATAAGCGTTAACGGTCGTCGACCTTCCCTTCCTTTAGACGGTATACTTGGCCTTGGCCCTCGTGCTACCGCTGTGTGCGCTGTCCGTGTGTCCCGAGAACTCAACAACGTCCGTGTCCTTGAGTCGCAGGACCTCCTTGAATCGCCGGCCAATGTTCTCCAGGATCTCCTTGCCCTTGGCCGCCGACCGGCCCTCGCCGTTCTTGTCACCGGGGATGCTCTTGCCCACAGTACGCGTCCACAGACCAATGCGGTAGAAGCCTTTGCGCACGTTCACCACGACACCCATAACCTCGTTGTCGCCTTCGTTCTCGAGGGTCTCGCCGATCGCCGCAAGTTGCGCGTGTAGCCACAGCTCGTCGATCGCCACGGAGCGCTTGTCCTTGAACGAGTAGGACCACTTGCCACCGTGCTTGTTCTGCGCATCTTCCCACTCAGGACGGACGCCCTTCTTGAAAAGGTGATAGTCCGCTTTCAAGCCAAGTTCAGAGGTTGGAGTGATGTTGTTCTGCAAGACAGGTTAGCCGGAGTTCATCATAAAAGGGGATTGGGACAGGGAGAACATACATAGATACCCCAGAATTCCTCAACCGAGCCGAATGTGACAACCTCCTTAAGCAGATCATTCCAGTTATCGCCCTGCGCGGATACTGTCAGCTCAAGTCCGCAAACGAAGTGAACCGGAGGAGCGCTTCTTACCTTGCTACTTGGCGGCTTGGTGAACCATAGAGTCCACTCGTGCATGAGGGGGTGCTTGACATTGAAGTTCTCCGGGTCGTGGAATACAGTGATGATTTTGTCATCGTCGTTCTCACCGTTTGTCCCAGTCTTCTCATCCTTCTGTTCAGTCTGCTCATCCTGCTCTTCATTCTGCTCCTTCTGCTCCTGCTGATCCTTCTGCTCCTTCTCTTCGGCGGGTGCCGCGTCTGGAGCGGTGTTCTCGTCTGGCACAGGCGCGTGGCCGTTCTCGGTGGCGGTCGCCATGGTGGGTGGTGTGGTCGCGGATGTTCAGAGGACGATGGCGAAAGGCGCGATGGGAAGGATACTATGAGGAATTTATAAGGCTAGATGCGAGGAAGGCGAGGATGCGGCGAGCGGCAAAGACGGCTCGGGCCGAAGTATTCGAGGAGATTGAACTGCGTGGTGTCGCCGCAGTCGAGTCAGTCGAGTGGTCTGCGGAAAGAGCTAACGCAGTGAAGCCACACCGGGATTTCTGGAGTCGAAGGAGGAAGGGTCGATTAGCAGACGTCAGAGGCAATGCCCAGGGCTCTGCTCCAGGCAGATCAGCAGCAGGCGATTGGGTTTGGTGGGGGTGGGCGGTCTATGCGGAAAGAATAATCTGAAGATTTGAGACGTTTGGAGATGTCGGAGTTGGACAGGCAACTTTTCTACTTTTGGCCACTCGCCCGCATCCGAGCCCGTGAGTGGCCAGACCGCAGCCCTCGCCGCCAGCCCTCAACGCCAATGGCATCCACCGACAGCTGGCGCATTGATATGGCATGGCAAACGACTTTTCGATGACAGGAGATTGGCTCTCAATTATATAATAGTCTTCTAGGGTACAAGAGTCGTTCAGCCCTGAAATAGACGGTAAACCGCGCTCTAATATCTACCCGTACTCTATGCTGGTTGCCCCAAGAACCATTTATCCCGGAAGTTAAAGGCCTGATATAAGTTCACAATTACAAAGTAGGGTATTCGTTTTCTCCAGCCGTGACCGCATCTGTTTGAATCAATTTTCGCCGCTGTTGATCAAACTTAGCAGGCAATTCCAACCTAGACATAGCCAGGTCAGCCATTCGCAGTTCACCTATTTTCATCTATTTATCTTTCTGGTGGCAAAGGATTGAAAAAGCGAGGAAGTCAAACGGCATACTCACCCAAGCTGACAAAGTTAACGACAAGGACACGGTGTTCTAAAGGTACTATCGAGAAGTTGACTGCCTGCACCAGCGGCCAAATCATCAGGTTCGCCTTGTAGCTTGCCAGGAAGCTGGTGCGCAGCTTCTCGACAGGGTCTGTGCCTTCCATGATCGCCATGGATGACAGGAACGCGAAGAGGTGAGTCGGGGTGAAGAGGCACTGGTCGGCGGCCACCCGCGCGGCCAACGTAGCACGCATAGTCTTCAGGACAACATGCCGCTGGAGGATGCCGTACCAGGTTGTCGCAGCAGGACCGAAGATGGCTGGAGAGAAGGGGTACATTAGACAATGGCTGATAGTCGAGGGAGATCAGAAGAACACTATCATACCTCCGCCGTAGAGGGCCATGCGGCCCGTCCTCGCCCAGTCATGCTTGTCGAGGCCTTTCTTGTCGACCGCTTGCTGCGCGAGAATGTCTCCGCTTCCAAAGAGCACCTGAGCATGGTCAGCATACAGGTCAGCATGAAAGATCGCAGGCCAATGCGCACCGCACTTGCGACACTCGCGGTGAGCAATGGCTGTTTCGCCAATCGCGCCTGGTACCTGGAAGGCATTAGTTTCACCAATCAAATTTGCAAGGGAAGAATAAGGCTGATACGCACCACCGCAACATATTTTGACGGGGAGATCGATGATGGATGCGCACAGAAAGATGCTCGTGTCAGGGAGCAAAGTCGTGGCTAACGCTGGAGAGAAAGTTCATCGTGACACGGCGTCAGAGGCAGCAGTCCGCCCCGATAAGGCCCTGCGCCCTTGGCGAGAGACTCCCGGCTGACCAGCGCAGGCACTTGTGCAGTGCTTCCAAACCCGATCGGGCCACCGAGAAGATGATCGAGCACTTCCCCAAACACCCCTCCCTCTGCGCGCTGCAGCCCGACGCGGGTGGAGCATGGGGGAGGGGGTGTCCGCGCACGGGGAGGCGGGTCACATGACGGCCCGCGCGGCCCCTCTCCAAACTGAAAAAGTTAGGGCATAGGGCACAGGGCCTAGGGCTTGGGCTGCTAGGGCTCGCGGCTCGCTTAGCACACCCCCAGCGAAATTTCCCAGCGCGCAAGCGTCCAACCCGTCCGGAAAGCGAAAAGCAAACCTCGACGTCGACAACCCCTCAACGACTCCCTCCTCCCGCCGTCACCCCCTCGATCTTCAATCGCCCAGATCTACCATAATGGCTGACGCTCCCCGTGGACGTGGAGGATTCGGTTCGCGCGGCGACCGTGGTGGTGACCGGGGCCGCGGCCGTGGCCGTCGTGGCCGTCGCGGCGGCGCAAAGGGCGAGGAGAAGGAATGGCAGCCCGTCACCAAGCTGGGCCGTCTCGTGAAGGCCGGAAAGATCCAGAGCATGGAGCAGATCTACCTGCACTCGCTTCCCGTCAAGGAGTACCAGATTGTCGACTGGTTCCTGCCCAAGCTCAAGGACGAGGTCATGAAGGTACAGACCGAACTCTCCCGGAGGACCGGACGGACGCGGTGGTATTTGCGGGGAAAATACAGCAGAATAGGAGCAGAAGGAAACTGGGAATCTGGAATTGGAATTGGAACATGCTGACGGACTGCGTCACAGATCAAACCCGTCCAGAAGCAGACCCGCGCCGGTCAGCGCACTCGTTTCAAGGCCATCGTCATTATCGGCGACTCTGAGGGCCACGTCGGTCTCGGAATCAAGACCTCCAAGGAAGTTGCTACCGCCATCCGTGCCGCCATCATCATTGCTAAGCTGAGCGTCCTGCCCGTCCGGAGAGGATACTGGGGCACCAATCTCGGTGAGCCTCACTCTCTGCCTGTCAAGCAGAGCGGCAAGTGTGGTTCCGTCACTGTCAGAGTACGTTTTCCCCTGAGATTCAGGACCAAAACTGCAAGAATTGGGAGCATTGGTATGCTGATATCTGTAACCAGCTGATCCCCGCCCCTCGCGGTACTGGTCTCGTTGCCTCCCCCGCTGTCAAGCGTCTCCTCCAGCTCGCCGGTATCCAGGACGCCTACACCTGCTCCTCCGGTTCGACCAAGACCCTCGAGAACACCCTCAAGGCCACCTTCGTTGCCGTCGGCAACACCTACGGCTTCCTCACCCCCAACCTCTGGAAGGAGACCAAGCTCGTCCGGAGCCCGTTGGAGGAGTTCGGTGACGTTCTGCGGGAGGGCAAGAGATACTAGACGGTCGCCGAGATGGAGATGGAGCGGTGTTTCTGAGGCTTGCATGAAAATGGTTTTTCATTTCCACCAGTTTATTTCCTTCCCGGTTTCTGTGTGTTCGGGCTGGAGGATCGGGGGAAGCTTGAGATGACTTCTATTATGCCTCTGCTACTACGCTATGCCATGCTTGTGTGCTACGCGGTCCATTTATGTAGATGGTTTTTATCGAGGGGAAACAAAAAGCATCTAGCGTGGAGTCAATGAGAGCTACCCGTCTGCCAGTCGACCGTACTTCCAGTTCCCTTCGAGTAGCGAGTTGGGTCTGTTTCATCTGAATAATGTGGTGTACATGTACATGTACATATATGCATGAAGAATTGGCCAATCAGCTGTCAGGAGGCAAAAACAGTGCTCAGCCCCATATCCATACTGCTTTTTATGAACGACAACACGTCTGCGTGATAAACCCACGATCGAGGTGAGTCATGTCAAGAAATCCGTCATGGATGCCTTCTTTATTATGTAAGTTAGTCTCCGGCGGAAAGCCATGCTTCTTTCCAGGGATCCTAGTCAAAACGATCAGCGGTTCGAGGTCCTCCCAGAGGTCGTCAGGCCGTCTACTATATTATATATCATGGCCTAGATTATACCTGCTATGGATATGTCGGAAAAGATATATATATATATATATATATATAGCTTTTTAAGTTCATTGAGCCGGGGTTCAGGCATCTACCTGCTGAGAGACCTAGACCTTGACCTTGACGTTTCACCATCTCCGTGTCAGGCATATATAATCCATCTAAGATTGTCAGATATTTGACCAAGAGCAGACCTCTCACATTATCACAGGCAAAAAGAAGGATGTCCTAGCAGATGCTCTCTGAGTCGAGGATAGTTCCATTTCTGTAGTGAAAACACAATGAAGCTGGAGCACAGACTCTTTATAAAGGAACAAAAGAGGGCAATTTCAGAAGAGAACACATTCACCTTCCGGGCCTTTCGTCTGAATATTAGTTCGTTAACATCGAAAGAGCCTTTTCTTTGCCCCTACATAAGTAGATAGATCGCTATCTTCTACCATTACCATCTCTGTAAGATGTCATTGTCAGAAAGATGTAGTCTTAGTTGATCTTACAGATGCATGATTCTTTGAGTATGTGTGTATGTATGAAATAAGAACGAAAGAAAGAAAGAAGGTCCTCTGTTCGACCATCAGAACAGAACAGAACAGACCAAGGATGGATGGCGTCACAGCGTCATAATAAATATTCCAACCAGCCCTTTATGGAACGGTTCCACGGAGCTCATGATCGTTAGGTAGAAATACCTAATCTGGAAAGTTTAAAGCCCTTTCTGCATGCGGCAAGGAACCTTAACCTTACGGGTGCTCTTAGGACCCCAAGAAGTAGATACCTAGGTAATGCTTAGATCTTTCATTATCTACGAAAGTTTGAATCAAAGGCACACGGCACACGTCAAACCGAAACAAAGACTCGAGACAAACTGTGAGCGGGGAAAAGGTAGAAAAAAAAGGAGAGGATATTATTAGATGTTTCCCCGCTTGTATCCTGATCCTGGTGCTCTCATTCGATCGTCTTTACCTGCCTGGGTAGCTAGGGAGCTATGACACGCGGGACTTGTCTGATATCAGGTGGCTCTGAGCTGAGGTCAATGAAAGGCATCGACATAGGAAGCTATTCCCTGGATTTTACTACGTAGCTACCTAGCTCTGCACACTGATGACGGGAGAGGAAAATCCAGTACCTCATACATAGCCAGGCAGGGAGGCCACCTGGCGGGCGGCCTCCGTTGCTTTCCTCCTCGAGCCCACAGCAGCAGTGACTACACCAGATCCCCCAGACAACCTTCACCTAAACCTACACACGCGCGAGAGGAGTCCCCGCCACTCTCATCCTTAACTGCATGATATCATCTTCAACAATAGCTTCCCCGCCCGTCTGGTATTCACATCATCACATTATTCAACTCAGTAGAGATGATATCTCGTCGTCAATCGCCGATCCACGCGTCCGAGATGGACGATACCCTCAGATGGAAGAGCACCCTCATGGGGTGGGAGTTCTGGAGGATGGAAGAGGAGAACAATATCTTTGATGACGATGTCTATTCCGGTCAGTGATCAATAGAGAATTAACCCTATGTGTCCCCCGGGATATCAGCCTGCTAAGCTTGCTCCTCGAGTCCAGGTTATCCTGCAGTGCAGCAGAGAAAGAAGAACAAGAAGCAGAAGAAGAGAACACAATCTGCGAGCTCAGCTCATATTATTGAACACGAGATACAGAAGAAACCTTTCTTCAGACATCGTCGCTCTAGCATGACCGACGCGCACATGCTCAATGTGGAATCCAGAAGCGACTCCATGCCCACGAGTACCAGCCGCTTCTTTGACTTTGGCAGGAGAGCCAGGTCCCGCTCTCCAGCAAAAGTCCTCCTCGACCATGATAATAACAACAATAATAGGCCCGGCCGACCCTTGTTCCGCTCCCCGTTCGGACACAACAACAGGAGCAGCAGCAAGAGGCAAGGGAGTGTCGCATCCAGTGTCGTGTCCTCCACGCTGGATTTCAGCATCTCACCCCCCCAAGCGCTGGGGAGTTCGGCCAAGCCACTGCTTTACTTCCGGGGAGGTGCCTGCTGGCAGTTTATAGAACGCGGGCTCGATACCCTATGTCTCGATCTCTTCTGGCCCATCCGGGAGGACACCCAGCCTGAGAACGACATGTTCCACATCGAGGACCTCGCGCCGCTCTGCTCGTTCCGCGGGCTGCGCGTCCTCAAGCTGACGGGCATGATGCAGTCGTACCAGAAGTACATCTGGCAGGCGGCGTGGCTCAACGTGGACCTCGAGGAGCTGGAGCTGGAGATGGCGCTGGAGCCGTGCATCCGCCGCAACTTCGACGGGGACTGGCCGTCTATCAAGGGGGACTGGCGGCCTCGCATGGGGGAGAATCCGCAGCCGGTTTACCAGTGAGTCGCAATCAGTTTGATCGGATGAATACCGCGGTAGTGAATAAGAACACATACTGATAAACTTTCTTTTGCTTATTTCAGCGGCCACTACGGCGACGGCACCCTCCACCGCAGCATCGGCGTCGGCGAGTACCTCGACAAGGCCGCCATCGAGAAGGGCAAGATCCTCGCCGCCATGATGGGCCCGACGCGCAACCGCCTCTCCATCGTCACGCTCACCCTGACCGGCTTCGTCGTCGACGCGGATCCCTTCTACCTCTGGTTCAACCCGGGCCGCCTCCGCCGCATCCACTTCAGGAACGACTGCGTCGACGCCGGCTTCTGCCTCCCGGAGGCGATGCGCGGGGTCGTCACCATCGACTTCCCGAGACAGGTCAGGGAGTACGCCACGACGATCCGTCCCGTCGACGGCGTCCGGGAGGTCAAAGTCGTGGAGGTGAAGAAGAAAGAGAAGGTCTGGGAGCGGCAACACCCCGGGTACGGGGTGAGTATCTGGGATGTCATTGCTATGGATAACAAGGGATACAACGAGGAAAACAGCAGATTACTCGATGACTATAACAACGACGATGAAGATATAGCTGTCTTCCCCGAAGCGTATCAAACCCGCGACCTCAGCCACACCGGCCAGGACACCAAGAGCAAAAGCAAGGCCAAGAACAAACACCTCAAGAAGAAACACAAGCAGAGCAACAAGAAGCAGAGCACCAAATCGCTCCGCCACATGCCCAGCCAGGCGTCGACACTGGCATCTTCCTCGCCTCGCCGCCGCAGCTCCGGCGCGCTGCTCTACGGACGGCGAGCGATTGTGCGACTCCCGGGGTGGTGGTGGAGCTCGAGTTCGACCTCGAAACTGGAAGCAGAAGCTGAAGCTCAAGCTGCCGCCGCGAGGACGGCGCATGGAGCTCGTTAGATCCACTCTATGCATGCTGAGTCAGCATTCTAATCCTGATTTCGCACTGCATGCGGGGATCACGGCCTCCTACCTACGTAATGATGCCTCCTAATGCGCTTTGCTTTCTTCTGTTTCTTTTTTATTTCTACTTTTGTTTTTCTAACTATGATACCTATCTCTACTTCCCTAATTCTCATCGCGGGTGGTAAGTATGTGCTTAATTTAACTCCGTGGACGCGGTGCTCGAATAATAATAATCCTGCTGTTCTGCTCCGAAGAGGAAATAAATATTTCCTTGGTTTTTGAAATGATACACCGGACCAGAATAGGACAAGGTGAAATGTACACTATGTATGTACATTGATGATTATTCAACTTAGTTTGTTAGTTAATGACAAGATTGAAAAAGTTAAATTCATATTCTGATGCGGCAATTCCCATCATCGTTAATTTTTACTTGACAGATATTCTTGGGGACCTCTCTTGTTACCGCATGCTTTTTTTTGAGATGAGATGTCAGCTTGAATTTCTTTTTCCCCTGTATTACATGACTGGATATCAACGCCGGTTGGGACTCTTTTTTTGTTTTCACTTTCTTCTTTACCATTCATTTCTTTAAATTCTTTTTTATAGGGTACTACTGTGTGTTCCCTCCTCCCTCCCTCCCATGTTGGCTGACACGGTCATTGTCATTCATGCCTTGCGATGCAATACAAGGCAACTCCATCTCTCATCGACGACGACATGTGCGGTAGAAATGTCTCTGAAGTGGAGATTGCTTTTCCGTTCTCGATTGGTCTTTTCTTTCGGCTAGGAGTAAGAAAGCTAATAGACCTAAGGACGGTCCTCATCCCCGACGCGGATCGCGCCCTCGTTGCCGATGCCGTGCGTCCAGAAGCCGTCGACGTAGAGAGTGCTGCTGAGTCCATGTTAGTACATACATACACCGTGCGAGATACTGCCCCTTGTGAAGGGCAAGCTAGGTAGGGGGGGGGGGGGGGGGGGGGGGGGGGGGGGGGGGGGGGAGGGGGCAGCTTACATCTGTGGGGAACTATCGTGCGAGAGCAGCAGCCAGAAGCTGAAGATGACCTGCGTCAGGAGGTCGAGGACGGCGAAGGCGACGATCTCAGTGTCGATGGTGACTTTGTGCGCGAGGGAGGATGTTGCCAGGATACTTTGTTCATCAGTCAGTCATTTGTCCTCTCAATGGGGCATATACAATTTAGGGAAAGGAAGGGAGGGAGAAAGGGGACATACATCGGATACAGCGCCAAACTGACGAGCACAAACCCCCCGATGGACCCGAAGAACCGCCGCGTCTGCACGTCCTTGACGGTCGCCGCCCGCCGCCCGTTGAACGCCATCTGATGCACGACCGTCAGGTACGCGATGCAGCTGATCGTGAACCAGACCCAGCGGCGGGGATCGTGCGCCGCAAAGCTGCCAAAGGCGCCCGCGACGAACATGACCAGGTCCGCCGCGACGGCGACGACCAGGTGCGCGCCGTTCAGACCGGACAAGAGGGCGAGGTTGATCAGGATCAGCGGCGAGGTCAGGGCCCAGTTGACGTAGCGCAGCCAGTACACCTGGCGGAAGATGTCGCGGTGCGTGTCCGGGACGTGCCGGTGGGATTCGCGCAGGCGGTAGTGGGTGTACGCGACGCCGTCGCCGGTGGACAGGGCGAGGTAGGTGATGAAGGAGATGGTGGTGATGAGGGCGGCTAGGGTGTGGAAGAGGCGTTTGGGCTGGATGTCTATTAGCACTTGTACTGACTGCTACATTAGGTAGATTGGGAGCTTATGATAACGCACCACTGGCACTCGGGTCGCCAGGACGTAGAAGACGAGCGAGGACAGCCCCATAACCACTGTGATGACCCTGGACCCTCGTTAGTAACAGCTAGGGCTCTTCAGGCAATGGCATCACTTACCATAACGTCCGCTTCCCAACGGCATGCGTTTCCTGGAAGATGGGATCATTGCCAGGAATGACCGTGGGAACTGGGCCCACGGTGGACGTGGCGGAGGGAATAACAGGGGGTGTGGGAGGCGTCATGTGGTCAATCATCTTGATGCTGTTTCATATAGATATAGATTCTCAATATGTTGACACGGTCTGCGAGGATGGCGCTTCAATTGAAGGGAAACTCATGAAATATATCCGTGGTGAGATCCATCTCGTGATCTATGACGACACAGACTGTATGAGAACGAGAGGGTCTTCCAAGCGTCATGTCCGCAGGGAGCGAGGGCGAGCCAGTACCATCGCTCATTCAGAATACCCTGTGTCGCGTTGTGCGGTTTGGTGAACTTCTTGACGAGACCATATCGTCATCCTGACTTCGCACCCCCATCAGCTCGACCTCGAATGTCCAATCGGGAGCATACCATGCCCGCGGACAATCTGAATGCGATGGGGACTGCCAAGCGACAGGACGCACCCGGAAACGAGGTACTTGTAACTGAACAGCTGCAGAATTAGAAATCAAGTCCTTCAGCAGGATCGAGGTCTCATAGAAGATCCGACGTCGTTTGCCACTCGGTGCGGTGTTGGCGGAGAAGGCGGACCGCGGGTAAACCCCAGATCCTGGAGATGGGCTCCCACTCGGGTGTTTCAACCGCAGATTATACGGAAGAATAAAACATGCCAATTCCGTTATATATTGTTAAACAAAAGACAGATGAGTGGTATATGAGATCTAAAAATACACTCTACACGATACAGGAGTGGTATAGCCAAACGCGTACATGCATGTAACATGAGGGTATCCTACGCGCTCGCTTGCGAAGTAGGGGCCGGAGAACTCGTGGACGCAGCTTCGTCCAGGGCGCAAACGACCTCACCGCATCGCTGGCAAAGCGTGTCCGCGCTAGGCTCGGGCTCGGGAATGGCATACCGCCAGCACCGCGGGCACTTGGAGTGCTGTGGTGCGTAGACGTACACCGTGCCCTTCCCCCCGTCAGGCAGCACAAACTCCTCTGTGTAGCTCCATTCCGCCTGTGCGATTTCAGCCGGGACGGGCTCTCCCTTAGCACTAAGCGTCACGGAGGAGACGACGAAGAAGTCGGCAAGCTCAGAACGGTACCGATGGAAGACAGAGTCAGCGACGGAGCTCCCGGGGAGAGCGAGGTGGACGAACGACTGCAGGGACGAGCCCATCTGCTTCTTGGACCGGGCAAGCTCCTGCACGGTCTTGATGGCCGAGTTGGCCGCCATCAGCTCGGGGAAGTCCTTCTCAAGAGCGGGATCCTGCCATTCGGACGGAGGAGCGGCCACGATACGCCTCAGTGGATGTTCGCACTGCAACTTGATCGCCTCTGGTGTGTGCTCCCAGGACTCCTCGACGAGCAAGGGAGTGAGGGGAGCCAGGACCTGCTGCAGATGCTGGTGGATATGGAAGAGAGTCGTCTGCGCTGCGCGCCTGCTCGGGCTGTCCTCCGCGTCCGTATAGAGCCGGTCCTTGATGGTCTCCATGTAGAATGCGGAGAACTCCATGTTCACCCATCGGTTGATGGCATTGACTGCTCTGTAGAACTCGAAGTTGTCGTAAGCGTCCCGGCAGGCATGGGCCAGATTGGAAAGATGCAGAAGCGCAATGCGGTCGATCTTGTGCAGTTCCTGGTATGGACGGAGCTTGCTCAGATCGAAGTCTCCCAGAGCACCCAGAAGGAGCTTGAAAGTCACTCGGTACTTGTTCAGACTGGTGTTGACCGTCTGGAGGACCTGCTGCCCGATCACCACGTCCCGAGTGTAATCACTGCTCGCAACCCACATGCGCAGCGCGTCTGGCCCCAGACCGTCGTAGACCGGTCCGCTGGATTGCGCTTGCTTCTTTCCTTTCTTCTGCTTGAGAGGAGGTAGGAGAGTGCCATCCATGATAGAGTTCGGGTGGACCACGTTGCCGATGGACTTGCTCATTTTGCGGCCGTCTTGGTCGAGGGTAAAGCCGTGCGTAATGAGGTACTTGAACGGCGCTTTAGGAGTAGCAGTATTTCCCGACGCGAGCTGATGAGCGACGAAAGTCAGCAGCCCGGACTGGAACCATCCCCGGTGCTGGTCGCTTCCTTCAAGATAGACATCCGCAGGGTGGCTGTCCTCACGGCCGGTTGTATCGAGCTGGGTCCAGCTCGTCCCGCTGTCAAACCAGACGTCCATGGTGTCGGTTCCACGCCTGTAGCCAGGGCCTGCATCGTCACGCAGGGACGGCGGTATCCAAGCCGGGTCGTCCGGGTCGTCCGTCCACCACGCATCGATGCCGCGCTCTTCGATCACCTTCATGATATGGGACACACTCTCCTTGGTCAAGACAGCGTCACCCGTACCCTTATGATAAAGAGCAGGGATCGGGACGCCCCAGGCACGTTGACGGGAGATGCACCACTCGCTCCGGTTCTTCACGAAGTTCTCCAAGCGCACTCGGCCAGAAGATGGGATGAAATGGACGTCTTGCAAGGCACGAACCGCAGCATCCCGGATATCGCCTACATCAGCGAACCATTGCTCCGTTGCCCGGATTATGATAGGCTGCTTGGACCGCCAGTCGTAGGGATACTTGTGCTCGTAGCGGTGCTTGGCGAGCAGCTGGCCCTGCGATTCGACGTATTCAAGGACAGCAGCGTTTCCTTCGTCCAGGACCATCTTCCCGCTCAACCTCGCTGGGTCGCTTGAGAAAGCCTTGTCCGTGAACTTGCCCTCGTTGTCGACTGGAGCGAATGCCGGGATGCCGTGAGCCAGACAGACCTCGTAATCCTCCATACCGTGACCGGGAGCACAGTGAACAAGGCCAGAACCAGACTCGGCAGTGACGAACTCTGCACCGATCAGCGGCTGCGGCTTCGCATCGGGTCCCTTGAACAGAGGTCGATATGTCGTCTCGCCCTGCAGCTCTGACCCAAGAATGGACGGAACCCGCACAGGCAGATCGTCATTCAGCATCTTTTGCAGATACTCCAACCGAGACTTTGCAACAAGAAGCTGGCCATGTTTCTGCGACTGGACGACGGTGTACTCGAGCGACTCGTTGACGGAGATGGCGGCGTTGGCGGGAAGCGTCCAGGGAGTAGTGGTCCAGATCACAGCGCTGATATTGTCAACGTCCACCAAGGGATTGTCCCTCAATTGCCGAGGCAGCGTAACCAGAGGGAACCTGACGAGAGCAGCCGTGGACACATGGTCGTCCTTGTACTCCAGCTCCGCCTCCGCAAGCGCAGTGCCCGTAGACGGCGACCAGTAGACCGGTTTAAACCGGCGGTAGATCAGGCCCCTGTCGACCATCTCGCGGAACACACCGAGCTGCTTCATCTCGAATCCCTTGTCCATCGTCTTCCAATGGCCCTCCCAGTCGCCCATGATCCCCCAGCCCCGGAACTTCTTCATCTGCTCCGCAACCGTCTTCTCCGCGAGCTGCCGCGCAGCAGTGCGTATCGCCGCGGCGCCGGCAGTCGTCCCGTAACTCGCGCCCAGCTCCTTCTGCTGGCCCTGCTGCAGGGCCTTGAGCTCGATGGGCAGCCCATGACAGTCCCACCCGGGCACGTAGTGCACCCGCCGGCCCCGGCCCAGCTGCACGCGGCAGATAATGTCCTTGAGGATCTTGTTGAGCGCGTGCCCGATGTGCAGCTCGCCGTTGGCGTATGGGGGGCCGTCGTGCAGGACGAAGGTCCTGTCCGCGGGCCTGGCGCGCCGCTGCCAGGCGTACAGCTCGTCAGTGCATCGCTGCAGGTATTTGGCCTGGTCGGCCGGCGACGCGCGCGGGGGAAACGTCGACTTGGGGAGCTTGAGCGTCGACGACCACGACCGAGCGAGCGACTGCGGCAGTTCCGGCATGCTACTGCTGCAGCATATCCTGCCTGTGCGGGCTCGAGGTGGTGGTGCGAGAGTTGGCGATGTCGGACGTGGGGTCTCTTGAGATTTCTCTGAAGAGATGGATATCGGAGTACGATCGTTACCCGACGTTACGTTTGATACGCCAAGAACAGGCATGGCAACCCGTATATTTGGTAACATCACAGCGAACGATTACAGCACTATGGAAACGCGAACATCTTCCATTTCGAACACTACAACACGCTGCATTATTGGTATATAGCTGGTTAGTTATTAGTTATCCCCAAAATCCATGGTACGCCTGAAGTCCTAAAATCCCAATCGATCAAGCACGAGAACATTATTCAGTAGATTGTCAAGCAGCTCACCGCCCCGTTCTTCAATACCTCGAACAGTAGCCCAGGAAAACCGAATAACTCCGTGTTGCCTAATCCTTGAACTCCGTCCTGGCCGGCAGATCCGGATCGGTGTCTGCCTCCAGTGCTCTCTTCCCAGCCGCCTAGAAACTCGACGCTGCTTTCCGGGCTGTCTCCCCAGCCTCGGTTGAGCACCATGCCACGCTGTAGAGCTCTCTCCTCAGCGGCGCTGGAGTAGGATCCTTTCCAAAGCTCTTTGAGCCGACTGGAAATCTCCTCGTACGGAGTCTCCGAGGTCAGGCACTCGCCTGTGGAATCCAATTGGATCGTCCATCGGCTCCGTCGATGGCGGTTGAATGGATATGAGCCCGGCACGTTGCCGTGTAAGATGAGCTTCGTTACGGTCAACTGGGAAGAGGAGGCTGGAGGCGAAGGATCTGGCAGGTCGGAGCCCGGGAAGGCTGGGCCCGGTGTGGTAGGATAGGAGATGAATGCGTCAAAACCATGATGGAAATAGTTGAAGAAGCATTCTGTTGCCAGCGACGAAGGGTCAACAGCCTTGGCTCGGGAGACCTCGTCGTCGGAGTCATCGCTGATACTGTTACTCGAAGACTGATCGGTGTCGGTGCTATCGACGCCTCGACCCGGGGATGGACTCCGTTGGCGAGCGGCTGCACCGCCGGCAGCAGCACCGTGGATCAGGATTCTTCGATCGTTCTTACGGTATATAGCATCTGGCGGTCCAAGTTCCGCGACCAGATCCTGCGGGGTGGTTTCGGAGAGGGTGATCCAGAATGGCGGACTGCTCCTTCGAATCAATTCAATCTTACCGGCACCGTGGATCCTGACTTCCTCGATCTCATCGGGAGCAGAGTCCCTGTTCTTCCCGATCAAGGCCGGGGAGCGGGGATACTGTGGTGGCTGCGTGAACAGCTGAGAACGTGCCTCAGGCCAGGAGGCGCCCTGAAAAATCGCCATCGACGTTGCTGGAGAAGCAGCCGAGGACGACAACAACGCTACAAAGTCACAATGCTCTGACCATGCGGAGTCCTGCAGGGGGAACGAGAAAGCAACCCCGGGGTACGACAGCACGTACGTCCCATACGGCGAGTTTGACGTAGGCGGGATGTACTCTCCCGGGTACGATGGCCCAAACAGTCGATTGTAGATGTGACGAAAACTGGGGCCCTGGATATGGACAGCCTGCTGCTCGTGCGGCTTCAAGCCCTTGACCACTTCCAGGTTCTTATAGGTGAGGATGATCTTGGAGAAGTCGAGTACCTCGATCAGGCGGAGTCTCTGGTCAGGACCGTCGAAACGCAGGCGCAGGCCATTGGCAGGGAGCTGTACGATGACGGGTTGCTTTAGAGGCTCTGTCGGGGAGTACGCGACATCGATTGCGGGGTAGGTCTGGGGGTGGGCTTTGACACGGGTGAGGACATTGTGGAGGGACATGCCGAGGGCTGTCCAGGCAGTCAGTCTTGACCTCACGAAGCGCACCAGAGAGGGAGAGAGTGGACATGCTTAGGAAGCCTAATCCCTTGCCGGGGACGATCTGTGCCGCTGCAGCCCTGGAGGTCGCCATGGCCAGCGCAGGCTACCGTATCATGACTGGCGGGGGAGGGTTCAACAGCGGCTTCTGCAGTGCATGCAGAAGGAAGCGGTACAGCAGGAAAGACGAGGTCCCTCGACTCGAGGGTCCAGGGAGAGACGAGGTCCTCTATCACGAGCGGTCGGAGCTCTCGTATATAAGCCCGCCGGGCGGAGCATCATGTGAGCGGGAGCGGCGCGGGGGCACGTGCGCGGCCGCTTTGTTTACCTTTTGCCGTGTTGATCGCCCAAACAACCCGTCCACCCTCCCGCTGTACCACCCCGCGCGCGCCGTTCAGTGAAGCGCTTATACCGCTCCAGTCCGGATCCCGATAAGAGGGAGGAGTCATTGGAACCTGTTTGAGGAGAGAATCTTTTTTCCAGCCATCCGGTCGCATCATGGCTGGCCCGCAGAGGCCCGCCACCGGGATGGCGACAAGGAGAACCGCGATGCGTCCCACCACGCGACGGACGATGACAGACCGGTCGCAGTCTCCAGGGGGTGCCATGAAGCCCGCTGCCACAAGCGGCGCGCGCGCTTTGAGATCGCCTAGCGAACAGTCCACCGCAGGCGTGAAGCGGAAAGAGAGAGACTTCGAGCACGAGACGGGCGAGGACACCAACATCCATGTCGTGGTGCGCTGTCGAGGGAGAACCGAGCGCGAAATCAAGGAGAACAGTAGTGTGGTCGTGTCGACGGAAGGCGTGAGAGGCAAGACCGTGGAACTGTCCATGGGCCCCAATGCCCTTGGAAACAAGACCTACCACTTTGACAGGGTCTTCTCACCCGCGGCCGACCAGGCGATCATCTACGAGGACGTCGTGGCGCCCATATTGAACGAGGTATGCCACCGCGGAGTTTCTGGATATCGTTCTCGTACTAATCAGAATCCCAGATGCTCGCGGGCTACAACTGCACCATCTTTGCATACGGACAGACGGGAACTGGGAAGACTTATACCATGTCTGGGGACATGGATGACACATTGGGTATCCTATCTGACAACGCGGGAATTATCCCTCGCGTGCTGTACGCCCTGTTCCACAAACTCGAGGACACGGAGAGTACCGTGAAATGCTCCTTCATTGAACTGTACAATGAGGAGTTGAGGGACTTGCTCTCCCCGGAGGAGAACAGCAAGCTGAAGATATTCGAAAATGAGGGCAAGAAAGGCCAGAATGGCAGTACATTGGTGCAGGGTATGGAAGAGACTTATATTGATTCCGCGTCTGCTGGGATCAGGCTGCTCCGGCAGGGCAGCCACAGGCGTCAGGTTGCTGCCACCAAGTGCAATGACCTGAGTTCTCGAAGCCACACCATCTTCACCATCACCGTGTATATCAAACGAACTACAGATTCGGGCGAGGAGTACATCAGTTCCGGAAAACTCAACCTGGTCGACCTGGCTGGCAGCGAGAACATCCAGCGGAGTGGAGCGGAGAATAAGCGAGCGACCGAGGCGGGTTTGATAAACAAGAGCCTGCTCACGTTGGGACGTGTAATCAATGCGCTGGTCGACAAGAGCCCACACATTCCCTACAGGTCGGTTCATCAATCCTGCACTCTGATGATAAAGTGTATACTGACTGCAACAGGGAATCGAAGCTTACTCGACTGCTGCAAGACTCCTTGGGAGGGCGAACAAAGACCTGTATCATTGCCACAATTTCAACATCACGGAGCAACCTTGAGGAGACCATTTCCACTCTGGATTATGCGTTCAGGGCGAAGAACATCCGCAACAAGCCGCAGATCAACTCTACGATGTCAAAGAAAACGCTCCTTCGTGAATTCACGACCGAGATCGAGAAGCTCAAAAGTGAGCTGATTGCCACGAGGCACCGAAATGGTGTCTACATGACCGAGGAGGCATATGAAGAACTTACCGTGGAGAGTGAATCCCGGCGGATAGTCAACGAGGAGCTAAGGGCCAAGATAGAAACGATGGAGGCTAGTCTGCGGAACAAAGTCCAGGAGCTCTTCACATTGACGAGCAATTTCAACAATTTGAAAAAGGACCATGAAGAGACCCGCGCTGCTCTGAATCAGACCAACGATATCCTCGAAAAGACGGAGATTGTCTTGAGAGACACCAAACGCAGCCTGGAAGAAGAGGAAATGCTGCGGAAGGCGCACCAGGAGACCGAGGAGAAGCTCCATGAGGTCGGCACTGGACTTATCTCTACGTTGGACAAGACGGTCAGAGATGTGGACGGTTTGCACTCAAAGCTGCGTCGTAGATCGGAACTCCACCGGATCAACCGTGAGACGTGGGAGGCTTCAACGTCCGAGGTCGTTGATGTCACGAAGTTGGTTGACGCCAGGTTGGAGGAGTTTCAGTCGCAGCATTCGAGTCTGCTTGCCGAATTCTCTGATAGGATAAGCCAATTCGTGACCACGGAGCTCAGCAACATCAACTCCACTCAGTCACAGCTGGAGGAGTTCAGATCGTTATTTGACCAGGCCGAGTCAGAGGTGAAGGTCCAAACCTCCAATGCGCATGATGAGATGAACGAGGTTCTTGAGGAGATCAAGGTCTTGCGCGAAGACGTGAAAGAGAAGGTGGGCCAAGGGCTTAACGGGCTGTCAGCAGCAGCTGCCCGGATATCCGAGGAGGTCATCGGTGAATTGACTGAATTCCACACTCAGGTAAGCCACCCGGGATATTATGAGTGGGATGTTTATTAACAGCACCAGCTCCACGCTTCTTACAGTGCTCTTGGGAAAGATCTGAAGGCGATGTTTGAAAACCTAGTCCAGCATCTTGAGGCGCAGAAGGCTGAAGCAGATGAACTGCGACAGCAGCTGCAGCTAGCACATCGCCAGGCCATGGAAGCCAATGAAAGGGCCTCTGCTCAGCTGCAGCGCGCTCTAGAGGAGGAGCGTGAGAATGCTGAAGCCGACCGAGATAATCTTCTGTCGCAGATCAAGCTTCTCTTGGAGGAGTCTGGACAGAAGCAGGCAGCCCGGTTGAAGGGCAAGGTTGACGGCATACGGTCAGATATGGAGTCTTCTCGCCAATCGCTTGAGCAGGCAGACGCTACGTACGGAGAACGCATGGATGAATGGATGCGCAAGGAAGACGCTTTTGTCGAGGAGGTCACCAGCACTAGAGATGCCATGAAGACCAAGATGCAAGACGACTGGACGGTAAGATTCACCCACATGAGAAGTGAGAAATGTGCTAACAGTGTCAGATCTTCGATGAGCGCAATGCTTCCATCCAAAAAGCGACAGAATCAATCCATGAAGAGACGGTGCGCATTGTGGATGCTCAAATGAAGGACGTGGCCACGCAGATGCAAGCCCTCGATGACTTTGTGACGAAAGCCCGTTCTCAGAACGGGCGCTACCTTGAAGCTCATCTGGAGAACCTCAGCGATCTGGCGACCAATGTCCGCGAATCATATGCGAGCCTTCAGGATCAGTTCACTGGTTTCGGCGATCGCGTATGCGCATTCCGTGAAGACGCCATTGCGCAGAGGGAAACAGTAGAACAATCGCTTGCTCCCTTGTCGGAAGAAGTCCGCAAGCCGCTCACTGAGCTCCAAGCCAGTATACTGAACGCACCCCTCACCGAGTACACGGCCACGGGCGAGACTCCGCCAAAGAGGAAATACGAGTATCCCAAGACGCTTCCCCGGACGGAAGCCCATGAGACATTGCTCGCGAAAATGAGAAAGCTGAACAAGCCCGCCGCCTCGTCGTTTGATGGCGAGGAGCTGATGGGTCCCCTGCTGGGCTCGCCGTCCAAGCGCTCACCATTGAAGGGCTCTCCGTGCAAGACGCTGGTATATAATGATGCTGAGGACGAGGTAGGGACTCTCCCACCTCCCCCCACCACCGCCACCTCATCCAACACTGGACTTAGGGAGGTCGATGTAAACGTCGCCGCGAGACCACTTGCATCTAGCACCACTTCGGACAATTCATCAGCCGTCGACTTGTCCGCATCGACAGGCTCGAAGCCCGATCTCGAAAGGGATCTTCTTCCCGCTGGGAAGGATGACGCGGCGCCGCCTCCCTCGAAGAAGCGTCTCTCCGCCTCTGGGGCCGCGGAGAGCAAGCTGCCGCAGAAGATCATCACCAGGAGAATGGCTGGGATGTTGGAAGGGAGGGAGAATGTCCCGCTGTCTAGTGGGCCGACTCCTGGACGGAGGCAGAGGGGTAGTCGGCCGTCTACTTGATTGTCAGGTGTCGTTGTCTTCGCTTGTTTACATTTGGCTGCATTCTTGATTTTTTTCTTTCTTTTTTATGGATGGGCAAAAGATACCCTCTCTTGTCTAAGTTCCTTTTTATTCTGGGTTCTGAAACTGGTCTGGTTACTTTCGTCATTTCTTTTTGGCCTCTTCTAGAGTGATTGGTCGAGCTGGGATCGTTGGAATGGAATGGGGAAATTGGTCGTTCAGGTACTCACCTCCTGTGCGTTTTTCTTTCTCTTTCTCCTTTTAGTTCCTTCCGAGCAAGTCCAGTTCTTTACTTTGGGGGTTTTTGTTTATTTTGTGGGGATTGGGGATAGAATGTGTGTCGGTTGGAGGTGTTTTCTTCTGCTGGTTTTAGCAAGGGTTTCAAATTTTATCATTAACTTCAATAAATATTTGTTTCTTGAACTGAATTGCATTAGATATTGACAGAGCTGGCGTACTCCGTACAATGTAGCGTTGTGTCTTGTAGAGTCGTCAATTAAGGACTGTTATGTTACTTGGGGCAGAAGTTCGAATTACTAAAATCAATCTTGTTCTCTTGCGTATCTATGTACTGTACATTGACTTGCACTGACTGGCAGCTGTGGACTGATTAATTAGGATTGTCATTTATTACAGTAAGAAATAGCAAGTCTAATAATTAATAAATGAACGGTTACATATACCTGGATAGGTAGGTAGGTCATGCTTCAATTCATCATGATGCTATGCTGCCTTGCTTTATTAAATAATTTAACGGAGCCGTTCAAACCAAATCAAACCAGGCCTTTGCTCGTAATAGTTCCATGTTCACCGTAAACGTTCGTCTGCCTCTCTCTCGTCGTGATGGGTCTCCGTCCGTTGCAGCTCGGCTCCCCCGATATTCTCCGCTGCCTTTTGTCGTTGTTGCTGTTCTGTATCAGGCGCAGCTTCTGCTCCTGCTTCAGCACACGCTGTCCCTGCTCCTGCTCCGTAGCCGCCCGCCTCGATGACTCGTCTCAGCTCGTCCATCCGCTTCTCGAACTGCTCCATCATCTCCTCGAGCGTCTGGTGGCCGTGGCCGTCCTTATCCCTGCTGACGATGTCGCGCGGCAGACCTGATGTGCCTTTTATCTTGAGCATCAGGCTGCCGCTGCCGGGGTGTTCGCCGGTATTGTTGTTGTCGAATGTCGGGGCGGGGGTGAGCTGCGTGTCGAGGACCTGCCATGAGGGCGTGAGGCTGTGCGCGGAGGTGATGGTGAACGGGAGATGTGGATGTGTCTGCGGATGAAGATGCTGCTGGGTGGCTGGGGATGTGGACACGGAGGCTGTTCCGCCGGGTGCTGCACCGGCCTGCGTGGACGGGTCTGTATGCTGCGGCGGCGGATTGGACGGCTCCATGTCTAGGATAATGTAATGCTCCCGGACCCCGGGGATCGGGGGCGGTAGTGATGAGGCCTTCCTCGAGCCCGATTGCTGGCCTTCCAGCTCGTCCTCCTCGCCGTACGTCTCGTCACCCTGCTGCTCCTGTGCGGCTTGGCGCCATCGTGATGAGCCCTTTGCTCCGGGGGACGAGCCGTGGTCCGTCTCTAGGGATCGCAATGCCGCCTCGGTCACGATGTCCGTGTCGTCGTCGGAGAAGATGTAGTGCACGGTCGGGTGGTAGTATTCGGAGGAGTTGGCGTCTTCGATCAGGGTGAAAAACGGCTGGAATGGCGGCTGGGGTGGGGACTCTAAGCTGTGGCGCTGCTCAGCATGGTCATGACCGTGCGGAGTGAAGCCCTCCTCAGCCTGCTGCTGCACAGGCGGTTGCTCTGGAGTGGTGGTGTATGGATGTTGCTGGTAGGTCGGGACTCGCTCGACGGTCCTTGGGCAAGGAGGCTGGGCCCCTCCGGTTCCTCGGGATAATTGCTTGGACGGGGAGGAGGACAGGGGAGATGCGGTATGTTTGGGAAGAGACATCTCCAGTGGCCGGGGCTACATGATTGTGGTGGTTGGCTGTGTGAGGAGAGGTGATAGCGTACGATAGCTTTCGGAGATGGAGATGGGGAGACGAGGCGGCGTTATCGATAGCGTCAGGTGATCTGCCCGTGACCGGCCGCGGGCTCGAGGGAAGAGCCGCTTTGGAGGCATCTCGACGCTGAAGGGTTGTCATGAGCTATGTACTGTGGAAAGAACTGGTATCAAAAGGATAGGCTTGATCACAGTGCCCTTTCCCATGCGCCTGTACAACTTTGGCAGAATGCGGTCATTCATCGCCCTGCTTCCACTCAAATTCTGCAACAGTCAGTTATATACCTTCACAAGAGGAATAGACGAGCATACTCTGTCTGCACATCGGGCAGAGCCCCTTGGAGGACTCCTGCTGGATCCAGGTCAGGAGGCAGTGCTGTTGCCGGAAGAAAAATCAGTCAGCATCCGGTCGTTGCAACAGTGAGGATATCAAGCTCCACTATCGCACCATGTGAAACGAATGGCCGCATTTCCCCATCACTAAGCAGGAAGATTTCTCCGTCAGTTCCTGGTTCTTCGCCGAATGGTGATGCGCGCAACAGGTGACATACACAGAGAACAGTCATCGCCAGGGAACTTGCAAGTGGGACAGGTGCCGTCAAACTGGACGCGACAGATGCCGCACACTTCATCTTCAGGCATGTCCCAGCGCCACGAGGCGACCGCGTTCCATTCCTTGATGGTTACCTTCATACCGTCGAGAGAGATTGAAAGGGTACTTGGATGTGGGAAGAGAGTATCAGAAAGAGTGGCGTTGGATTGTAGACTGCAGAGTAGATGTTGTTTACACTGCTCTCTGACGCAGGCGATGGTCTTCACACGGACCGCGGCAGCTTCACTCTCCGCATCGGCGCATCCCAGGCTTCCTATCTCCACCTTCACCACCACATCGCGCGCTTCATTACTATCGCTTTTTCAGCCTGCGCGGGCCCTGTGCGATATGTAATTTTCCTTGCGACACATACCCTCTGCCAAGAATGGTTCTTGTTGCACTTCGTACCTCCTTTGCGTCGCCTACGAGGCTGGTGCGCCGTGCCATGACTTCCCCTCACCAGCCGCCCCAGCGCCCGCAGCAGCGCCAGTTCTCCCTCAATTCCTACATAGTCACCCCCAAAGAGCTCCACGAGGCGCTCAAGAAGAACCCAACCACCAAGATCTCGACCTCCCCCCGCGTCATCCCGCTATGCGCGGCCTGGTTCATGCCCAATGACCCCGAGGGCCGCAAGGGGATCGATGTCTTCCACAAAAGCCGCATCCCGCAGGCGCGCTTCTTCGACATCGACGCCATTAAGGATCATGAGTCCCCTTACCCGCACATGCTGCCCACCTGCGAGACGTTTGCGCAGGCCATGAGCGATCTGGGCATCCGCAGGGATGACTCGATCGTGGTCTACGATACAGAGGAGCTGGGCCTCTTCAGCGCGCCCCGTGTGGGCTGGACGCTTCGCGTGTTTGGACATCCCAATGTACACATCCTGAACAACTACAGGCTCTGGGTGCGCGAGGGATATCCCACGGAGTCTGGGGAGCCCGCGCCGGTGGAGAAGACCAAGTACCCTGTTCCGACGTACGATACTGGCCTTGTGGTGCATTTCCCAGAGATGAAGGAGATCGCCAAGAATTACGGGAAAGAGGGATCGGATGGCATAGAGATCCTGGACGCGAGATCCTACGGCCGCTGGGCCGGCACGGAGAGCGAACCGCGCCCCGGGCTGCCGTCTGGACACATGCCCGGTTCCAAGAGCCTGCCTTTCCAGGAACTGCTTGATCCTGAGACCAAGACCCTTCTGCCGGGACCCGAGCTGCGCAAGATCTTCGAGGCGAAGGGGGTCGATCCGACGAAGACCATCATCAGCTCGTGTGGCACGGGCGTCACCGCTGCCATTATCGAGACGGCGCTGGGCGAGGCGGGGTACGGGGACCCCCGGGAGAGGCGGATATACGATGGGAGCTGGACGTAAGTAGACCCGTCTATATCCTATTTATCCGGGAAGCTGGGTGAACGGGATCATTGCTAACTGCTTGCAGGGAGTGGGCGCAGCGTGTGACGGAGGACAGCGGCCTGATCCAGAAGACGACGACCTAGCTTCGCAGGTGAACAGACGGCGGTGATGTGTGTGGGAAACGGTGGATGGAACGACCTAGGGCTGACGGCTTGATATGATTGTGTTTACCTCGGCTTCTGGCCCTGCTCATGTCTGTTTCGGGCGTCTTTATGATAGCAAGTTCTTTGAGCGTTGAAAAAAAAATAAAGAAAAAAAGCTTCCACGTAGCAACGGGGCCCTGGCCGTGAAGCATGAAAAGAGTGTGCTGTAAACGATGAGGTCAAAGAGCGACAAAGGAGGGCTTAGTCAGGGACGAGGCCGGGCTCGCTTCGTCCCGCGGCGTCGAGGCGATCCGCCGTCTCGTGCATCTCCCCGTCATCCACCGCGACGGCGCATCCATCGCCTCTCCACCATTGCCGATTCACCGTCCGTCTCTTGTCTGCCAGCCCCGGGACAGGCGAAGATGCAGCAGGCCGATAGTCCCAGTGAAACCGTCTTCGATCGTGAGCTCGCCCTCCCTCCCTACCCTCCCAGCTCGATCGTCGCCCGCTACTGAACCAACCCCCCCACATTCCCATCGGCGCCCGCGTCGCCCAACCTCGTCCGGAAGCGCTGCCATCTGCTGACGTCTCCTGCGCCTCAGTCGCGGCTGTCGACTCCAGAAGCTCTCCGGTATAGTGCAGGTTCTTCATCCAGCAGACCCTCTTTTGGCCTGGCCTTGCTCCCCCCGTCGAGAACCTTCCACCATGTCGACCGGACGCAAGGTCTTCCACTGCGCCGTGGACGACACGGCCTTGACCACCAACATCAGTGAAATCAAGAAGTGGACAGCCAACGGTGCGATTTCTCTCATCGTTCCTCTCTACAGTAAGTCTCTACCCCCACTGCGCGCTGTACTCTTGCCCGCTGACCGGGCTTTCCGTCAGCCCTCGAACGTCTCCATGCGCTGAAGAGAGCTGGATCTCAAATCGCCATCAACGCCCGCGAGGCCGTCCGCTTCCTCGACCGCGTTACCTCCGGCAAAGACAGCATCCCCGCCGATCGCGTCGTTCTCCAGGGACCCATGGAGCAGTACGAGACCTGGGCGGAGGCGGAGAAATTCTTCCTTCCGGAGTTTGAGGAGGAAGATGAGGCAGTTGATGCGATTACGGAAGATGCGTCTCAGCCGGAAAAGCCCGTGGAGAAGGTCAGGGAGATCAAGGACGACGCTTCATCCAGCGATCTCTCGCAGATGCTTCTGAACAAGCTGAACTTCAAGAAGGAGCCCGACGCGGCCTCGATCACGTCCGCCGGAACCCACAGCGCTGCTGCATCGCGGTCCTCCTCCAGAAGCTCGCGCACCAGCCCCGAATGCACCGCTGCCCAGCTCACAACCGACGAGACCAAGGCTGGACAGGCAAACGGCGTCCAGCGTCCGTCTGCCGCCCGCGCGGTTCCAGTGCCGCTTCGGCCGCTGCTGAGTGCGCTCCTCTGGCGCCTGCACAGCGGCCCCGACGCTTCCAACCCGGCGAGGGCCTGCATCCTCGTCACCAACGACCGCACTACGCAATCCTGGGCCCAGAAATTCGGCATCTCGACCAAGAACATCCATCAACTGCGCACCGCCATCCAGTACGAGGAGAAGGAGTACAAGAACCGCTGCAAGTATGTCGAGAAGACCCAGGCGGCCGAGCCAAAGCCCCTGCTCTCGTACGAGGACAGCGACGAGGATGAGCTGGTGTTTGTCCCGCGGGGCCGCGGCAAGGGAGCTACCAGGGGCGGCAGTGCCCGTGGCGGCAGCAACCGCAAGCCTACTGTGAAGAACACGATCCCGGCCCCGGAGACGATGATCGAGATCCCCTCCCAGCCCATCGACCCGGACTCGTTTAGCCGCAACCTCCGCATCATCAAACAGCCCACCGTGGACCTGAGCTCGCAGGCGGGTGCCGCGCGAGGCCTCGCCGGAGCGTCCCGCCGCCACTCGGGCGGCCGTCGTGGAGCCCCTCGTGGCCAGTCCCGCGGTGGCAGCCGTGGCCGTGGTAAGCTGTGGGTTCCTTGATCGATGCAAGGATCCATTGATCCGACCGGATCAATGGACGGAGGGTTGACTTTTTCTAGCAATCTACAAAAATTACAGCTATCGAACCCGCCTTGCCCCGATGTCAGTGCAGTCGGACTACTTTTGTTGGAGACAGTGGCAGGATGGTTGAAGCCGATGGGTCGCCTGGACTGGTTGCATGGATGCGGATGGCAGACAACTCCGGCATGGCTCGACCACTGCCCTTGACGGTGATCTCTCAGCTCAGCTCGTGGGATACCATGGATGAGACGGGGCAGTATCTAGACTGGAGTGTCGACACGGGGATCCCATGGTCGCTCTCTGCCTCCCTTTTTTATACTTGTGGAATCAAGCTGTCCCGTTTGCAGTGTCACTTGCATGTGGAACGCCAGATGTGGCCGGCAGCACTGAGGGCATATGCTCGACGGACTGACTGACTGACCGCTCAGCTGGCTGGCGGGCTGCTCTGGTGCCAACACCTAGCTTTCAGCAGACATACTTTGCAGTTGCAACCGAATACACGTGGAGAGACTGGAGGTGGGCCGCATCCAGACTGTTCGAGCGGTCGAAGGAGGGGTCGAGGGGTGCATCAGCTTGTTTATGCCTGTCTATTTCCCTTGCGTGAGGCGGATGATTTGTTTGAATACATCTTGTTTACCGTAGTGGAGAAGCACCGAGTCTGTTGACCACCAGCATGTAGGTAGCCTAGAATTTAGTCTTGACCTGATCGCTGTGTCCTTGTGTCCGCCTGTCAGCGTCATCCACATCGATCTGTAAACACGGCGTTGCCCCGCCCGGCAACCACTCCGCATCATCACTTGACCTGGCCTGTGCCCGCCGCCCTCATCGCATCTCACGCGCCGGTCTGTTTCATCTCTTTTTCATTGACTCCTTTCATATCAATTACTTACATAGGCTTTTATCCATACCTCAATCCACTCCCTCTAGCTACCAGGCTACATCCATAGCTACCACCAAGCTCTCCGTCCAGACTGTATATATACGTATAAACATCCACATCCCCGCCACATCCAGGCACAATGGTCCACCCCGACGTCGACGAGACTCCCCTCTCCGCGAACAACACCGAGCGCCGCAACTCCCTCGAGAAGCGCCTCCAGGCCCGTCCCGACCAGCAGGACCTGAGGAACCGGCATATCCTGCTCGACACCAACGTTGCGCCGTATGTTCCTGCCCCGCTGTTCCGTACACATCTCTTCCACAGCTCGATCTATGGGGTTCCGTGGGGGGAGTGAAGAAGAGTTATTACGACAGGACGAGGAAAGATACTGACGGAGTGATTAAACACACAGCTCCCTCCAGGCTGCGCGCCACGAACTCGACCGCCAGCGCACCACCGACAGCCTGAAGAGGCACCTCGAGCGGAGGCCCGATCGGGAGGAACTTATTGAGCGTGCGTTTTCCCCTTCCCCCTGAACTATCCAGTCAATTGACCATGATCATCGACCCTTGGCGTGAACTGACCAAGATATGCATGCAGGAGGCATCCTCCCCGCCATCAACGCCGCCCCCGCCCTGCAGGCCAACGCGCGCCAGCTCGAGAAGCACATGCGCGCCGACAGCCTGGAGCACAAGATCCAGAACCGGCCGCGCCCCGAGCAGCTCATCGAGCAGGGCATCCTGGACCCGAGCGAGGATCCGCGCAATGTGTCGTAGAGTGCTTACTTCTGCTTCGACTGCTACTTTTAACTTCGACTGACTGTGGGGCGAGGTGTGCCCTGCTTTTGAGTTGAGTTGGTTGGAAGAGTTGTCTTATGTTGTCTTGGATGGCGTTTGGAGGTGTTTCTTCCTCTTTCCATCACTTCTTGTCCCTTTTTGGTTTACTTTTCGCTTCTTTTGTTCCGCATTCTGCCAATTGATTGCAATTGCAATTGTTTTTGGACCGGATTGGCTGTCTGCCTATTCTATTCTCAATGGCTTGCCTGATGCATCAACTACGGAATTCTTCCCTCCCCCTTCTCCTCTCGAACGCATGCTGCAGAATGAGACCGAGATCATCAGATCGGAGCCGGGTCTCACAAAAAAGCAAATGGAATCAATCAATGAGCCTGGCAGGACCGCGACAAGTCCTTAAAGGTGTTTTTTGTTTGTTTCTCTCGTTTGGCGGGTGTATGTATTTTGGCTAGACTGGACTGGACTGGATTGCACCCCGACTCTCGTTTTTGCCTTTTTTTTTATCGAGTTGGTTCCCTCTCCGCTTCTTTTGCTAAGGCCGAATACACCCTGTTGGATTAGTCTACGATGTTACCAAGTCTACTGTGGCTATATAAGAGAATGAATTCGATTGTTGAAATCGAAACTCCTGTGCACGGGAACGGAAGCTGTATTGGACTGTACAAGAGTACCGTTGGACGGTCAATTGCAGCAATCGGCCTATTCTGCTTCTCTTTCTGGATATACCTCCTTATAGAGGTTATACAACGCTTTTGACAGCCGTCTTGGATAACAGCGTTGTTGAAATCAGAAAAACATAACCTACTGCCCTACGTGGACGAGATCCCGGAGCCCGAATGCGATCTCTTTGGTAAATGAAACAACATTATTGCAATTGATCCCACGATAGGATATGATACATCCATGTTTCCGGTTTCACGAGAACCGTCATGTAATTGCTTTTACCTGACCCGTACCGTCCCGATGAACTCCGTGGCCTTCCAGATGCGAACAGAACAGAAGAAACAGAGCATAACAAACAGACCAGAGCAGACATCATACAGACCGCAATCCTACCTTGATGGATCCCATACGTACTGACATACCCAGAGATAGAAAGGTTGAACACCCACACAAGTCAGCGACACATCAATAAGTCTCCACCTCCGCCGGAGTCGTCAGATCCGGCGTCCACCCGCCCGGCCGCTCGCTGCCCCGGACCAGGATGCCGTACGCCGCGCGCTCGACCTTCTCCACGCTGGTCTGCATCACCTCCATCTTCTTGGGCAGGTCGCGCATCATGTGCATGTTGTGCCGCCGCGGCACCGTCAGCGCCTCGAACTCGGACCGCATCGCGCGCAGGTCGACCACGACGCCCGCCTGCGGCGGCGGCAGCTCCGGCACCTCCTCCCTCGCCTCCTCCACGCCGTCCATATTCGAGACACGCTCTGCCGGCTTCGTGGCAACTGGTCTCTTCACCTGCCCCCCGCTCGACAGCACCGTGACCGCGAACCGCATCATCTCCCCCGTCAGGTCGAACAGCCCCATCAGGTAGTCCTCCTCCGTGACGAGCACCTCGGGCGGCAGTGCCGCGCGCACCTCCTCCAGCGAGATCAGCCGCTGCGTCTGCACGTAGTGCTGGAACGAGAGCGCCTCGACGAACTCCTGCACGCCCGGGCTCAGCTGCCGCTGGTACCGCCAGGCGTTGGGGCCGGTGGAGATGTCCGGGATGAGGGAGCGGAAGAGCTCGAGGATCTGCTCGGTGCGGGCTTTGTTCTCCTTGGCGATGGAGGCGGGGATGGGGGCTGCGATGGTGCGGAGGCTGTCGCATCCCTTCTTTGTCAGTTTATCGACGATATCAGGTAGATAGAGATGGTTTGACTAACCGCTGCAAGGAGAATATTCTGCGCAAACATGTTCAGTTAGCACCATCCATACTATCCACACAGATACTTTGACCTTCAAGATAGGAAGAGACAAAGACATACATCTTCTTACTCAACGCCGTGATGTCCCGCGTCGCCTTGACGATCCGCTCCCGCCGGTCGTAGTGCTCGTCCAGCTCGTCCCGGAACGTCTCGAAGATCAGCTGGATCTGGCGCTGCTGGCTGTCGCTCGAACTTGGTTCGGCCATCTCGGCCATGGTCGTGTCGGCGGTATCGGTGTCGGTCATGGCGACGTCCGCGGCGACGGCCATTGTGGTGGTTGTTGTGGTAGACGCGTTTTCCTCTTTTTCCTCGATGGGGTTGTTGCTGTTGGTGGTAACGGTATTGCTGTTGCTGTCCGGTTTGATGTTGATTAGCGGTTCACCTTCCCGGGAGCGTTTGGTGCCGGCCATGAATTGAATCGGATTCAAATCGAATCAATGCATGGGAGGGAATATAGTGGGAGGGATTGAATGGAATGAGCGAAACCTGGCGTCAATGGCACCGGGAAGCGTGAATGCGTTTCCGCGGGGAACTTCCGAGTGAAGAAAGCTGGTTACGGGCTCGGCGGGCGGTGGGCAGTGACTGGCGGGCGGTGCGGTGCGGGGCTGAGATCCGCCTCGAGGGAGGTCTATATCTATGTCCGTAACTTTTTTATTTCTTTCCACTTGGAAAGCAGAGACAGTCGTTGAGGACAAAAAAAAAGGCTACGTTACTGATCTCTCTTGTCTTGCAAGTTATCAACCTTATTATATATTCTCTAACAATGTATATAAATAGAGAGAGAACTTCTGAGACAGTGCCATCTTGGACAGCAGATATAGCACTGGTTTGCTTGCGAGATGTCCCATCATTACTTGATGCATTAATTGCTACCCGCAAAACTTTTTTCCTATCTACTAGCTCATATTATAAGCTACAAGCTCATGTCAGTTGTACAGTACATCATCTTGGAGTTTAGGCCTTAAAGGCTACCGCGGCCGCTGTTGATCAGCATTCATGTACAGTACGTACGTATGTACACAGAAGCCTTCGGGATCTCTTCTTTCAGATGGGAAGGCGATGATATGATACGCAAGCCAAGACTGATGGATACAGATCACTTCCAGAGCATCAGGTGTACATATACAATACTGGTTGCACGGTCGGAGATGGATCGGCGAGGTGAAGAAGCTGTATACATGTCCAGTACTAGTACAGTACCTTCCAGGCATACCTTGCGGCAACCTTTACCTTTCCTTCTTTCTACCAACCAAACCCAACAGTAAGTATCAGCGTTGTCTGCCTGGTCTCTTCTGCAACAACTCATATATTTTTGACGGTCATGGCAGACCCAGAACTGCCTCCCTACGAGCCTGCAACCGGTCCACCGCTGTATGATCCCTTCCCTCAAGTTCCATACACCTTCCGGTGTCAGCTAGATACCAGTACTCTGGTCGGTAGGTATCCTGGAGCTTTTTCATGGGAGATACTCGGGGAAGGCAAACTGATCGGGGCTGACTGGAATGGATAACATGGAGGGCGGGCCCTGAGCCTGGTAGGCTTTCTGTATGAGACCTGCCGCAATGCCGTGGGGGCGATGAGAGGGTACCGATATGCCTACAGGCGGGCGATGGAGCGGGTGCACTTTCTAGAGGGTAAGTTCCGCGCCGGTGGATGCTTGACTGTCCGAAAGAATGGGCTTCTGATCGGTATCTCGTTCCTCGATCCCTACCCAAAGCTTGATAAATACTATTTACCGCTTGGAGGGACTAATAATGCTAACTGTGCATACATACTGGACCTTGAAGAGTTTATTAATCCTGGCTTGAAGGATCCTCCTCGCATCTGCTGGAATTTCCTGCGAGTTAATGTTGTTTGTGAATTCACGTGGAGCTTGAAGATGACTTTACTTCACTGGATATGTAGAGAGTGATCGTCTCCCCGCAGGAATACACTGATCCCTCTACCTACCTAACAATTCAACCTTACTGCAATAGATCACATTTACCCAATGCTTTAGCAAGCAGAATGGTAACCTCTCTCATGATAGATATATCTACTAATATATAGATCCAGTCCTCGACATCTGATCGTCTCGACAGCTGATTAAACTCGCGTTTCTTTCCTTTTAACCTGCAGATTGCAGTGTTCAGAGAACTACGGATTAACTGTTCCGTGACCAGTGCCGGTTAATTCGACACTGAAAAAGTCTCCATTTCTATTATGCATCCCAGCAGGCAAGCAGTCTGAGTCTGATTTTCACATTGCTGTCTCCCTGTCACCTAATTTGTTAACATGATGTGGGCATTATTATTTGAAGTATCAGTGACATGCAGCACAAGCTCGGTACGCACAAAGGCAGAGGTCTTCAGGTCATTTGATACGACCGTGGACTTTGGGCTATCACTAATCAGAATGCTCCCAAGGATTTTGGATTCAGTGAAGTCTTTGCATACTTTAGACAAGAGGGATTTGAGGGTCGTGTCGCTGCCAGCATCGAGGCCCAGGCCTGCCTAAGGTAAAACAAGGTTGTTTTAATCAGTTCCTTTGATGTTTTCAGAGCCAATTACAACATTAAAGGCATCCTGCGAATCAATCCTTATTACAATTTGCATTCGAAGCACGCCATACGTCCATTGCGCGATCATCGGGCAAGGAACCCGAGCATCAGGAACGCTTGCGAGAGAGCATCTGGTGGACGAGGTTGAGATTTGAGAGCGTGTATGGTACGCTCGAGGCAGATTTGTCTCAATTTACATCTTTGTTCTCGTGGTTGCTCAATACTTTTATTTTACAAAGGCCTTATTTTATTTGTATTTTTTGGGGAAAGGGGCAATTACATATAACGACCCTGGGATGGTTGTCAACCGACTAATATGCTGATGCTGATGTCCCGGCTGCTTGCGCACAGAAAAGGAAGCTGAAGAAATATTGCCCCAAGAGAGATGATTAACGGTGTGATGTGAGCAAGTTTACAACTAAAACTACTCTCTGAAGATCTGCAGCTCCTTGACAACGCGAAGCTTACAGAGACTGCCCGCATTATATCTTTTTGCTCAGGCTGATTCTCCACTGAAGAGGTGAGGTATATCTTTTCCAGATTTATTTACAAATATACTTGACTGTGGTCGCAGACACACAAGGAATCCTGTTAACCGAAATCGGGGTTGTCGTTAACAGTGCTGAGCCACAGTTTGCCAAGGAGGCGGTTAATTCCTCTGCGCTACGGAGCCAAAGCCAGAGGAGCATGGGAACGAGAAAGTAGGCTTGCAAGTTGTCGACGTTTCCGGAAACTTCGTTAAGCTGAAATTCGTCTTGCTTTACACTGGCATCTCAAGTGCCAGCTTTTAAGAAATGGGAAGTCCTCCATTGTTGTTTCTTTCCTGACTTGAACAACTGACTTGGATTAGATTTGTCTGTTCACCAGTCCTCAAGATCTGCCACAAAACAAGAACATCGATGCAATCATGGAAAACTATTGATCTGAAAGCTGTCCAAGCAGAGCTCGGAAATGTCTCCTACTGGGTGAACCGCTGGCAGATCTGTCCACCGAAGCACTCATATAGGAACATACAGCCTACGGTGAGATCGAGCAAGAAGACATGTGTGACTTAAGCAACACCACGAGGGAAATTTTGTTGTTACAAAATGATGGAAATCGAAGTCCCTATTCAAGATTTTTGCGAGTAACCGGAGCTTTGTTGTACCCGGGCCACGCAAAACAGCAAGTTTCAACATTGCGCCCAAGATCTGCTAAGCCCTTTAAGTTCCTTCTTTCCTTATAAAATGACACGGCTCCCTGCAGCTCCTGCTTGATATTGTCAATCTAATGAATTCTGCATTGGTACTCCCTTATCCGCACAAGTGATGTCTCCGAGTCTCTTAGCTTAGTGTGATACAACTGATGCCCGAGAAGAACGCCTTATCACTATCAAAGGCGTTTTGCCACATGTCGAGCCAAAAGTAGAGCTCTACAGAACCATCGATTGTGTCAAACAGCAGAAGCTGTTATTTAATAAAGCTTCAGGAATAGGTCTTAGGGCTGCTGTGAGACAAGATAGATGAATAGGGAACCTGAACCGGACAAGCTGTGGAAGGCGTGGCGAGATCTACCTGGCCATTTCTTTGAATTTACGATTTTTACAAGGTTACTTTCTTTCCTTATCTATGTTCAGGATTGCTTGTCATGTGGACTCTGCTAATCTCAGATTCGAGGGAATCACCGCCGTAGAAAGTCTCTATTACTGAAAGAGTCCATGATATTGGCAATCTCTGAGTGATGCTATAGGTGATATATCCTATCGGTGTTACTAGCTGTCCCTGCAAACCAAGTATATCAACCTTGATATTAGTGTACCGACTCGATCTGTCTCTGCACCGGTGTATGCGCCCCGAGATATCGATTGTTGTTTGAAATTCCTTCGAAATTAATACGAAGAGTAGGTTCCGATCCATCTAGGATTAGAATTCATCTTCACCTCGTTCCAATGGCATACTGTGCATATCACATTGGTAGCACGTTTTAGCGCGTTTTTGTCCATGCAGAAATTGCTCTGGCTGCAACAAATTCTTTTAATGACGGTCAGGATGAACGTCTGTCTTTCCGCGATGACTGCGGCTTCTTGGTTGTGGATAGCAACTGCAGAAACCATGTGGAACGTGGAAATGAGCATGATGGCAAGGGCGAACTGAATAACTGGTTCATCCAGGAATAATGCTCAGAAAAGTTTGAAAGGTTTCGCAACGGATAAAAATTCTGTCGACGCCCAGGAAGATGAACCAGATCTACAGAACCTTACTTGATTGGTTTATTCAGGAGGCCTTCCAAAAGCCGAGGAGGGTTTCTTCTTTCCTGTGATTGCTGAGAAGTAATTAGTTGTTGAATGGACTCCTCTTGTTTGACTCTTTATTTGACTGCGACCACCGATGCCTAAGGTTAAGTATGTGTCTACACATCTCATATTAAGTAGTCGCAATCTATTCAGCAGGATGTACTCTATCCTACTCCACAATGTGTATCTCCCACCAATAGATATGTGCATAATGAAATATGTCCTACTAAAAAAAAGGGGTGGAGGAATGCTTCTGTACCGAATTTCTGGTAGCAAGTGCTTGAATTAAAATCAACTGGACTAGAGCTCTTGATGAAAGCGATAAAATGATGTTTGTAACAATAGCCTTAAATAAGTAATCTAAGAATAGTTCTCTCAAGCATCCTGAGATGACCTAAAGGAAAACTGTCTGGAGAAGTTCAATAATGTGAAGCCACTGTTTTCAGCACTTAGAGTCTCACAGGTAGTGATACAATTTTTCATATTTTATCTTTGTGCTCTCAAATAAAGAAACTTTGAATTGTGAGATTTAATGGAGATCAATTGACCTAAACACACTGGCTGTTGTGGTATAAGACTCTGTGACTTTGCATATCCTTTCATAGGTGCAGGTACACGTCTATTTCAAGAATGGCCGGAGGAGCCTACATCTCTAATCACAAACTTAAACATATGAGTACACACAGTTCTGAAACAGGGAAGTCTACTTCTATACCTGCGTACAGACAGTGACTCAGATGCAGAAAGATTTGGGAATCCAGCTCTTTATATAGATCCCTCTGACTGTAATCCATCCGAAAAAACGAGGATGTGATTAATTCCCGCTTGCAGTATCCGGCTAATCTCGTAATGGCAAGTTCTATGAGATAGGTGGACTGTCCTTAGAATAGGAGTATGTTACGTACATCTCTACCCATAACTGGTTATATAGAAGACGCTCCATATGGAGATTTGCTCGTTCTCAGCCTCTTCACATGCAAGAATATCATAAATTGCCAATTTCCTGTATGATCTTCAGGCTTTGAGTATAGATATACGATAAACGCTGGTGGATCGATCTAGGCAACTTCGAGGGTCGACTGCACCCCAAGGCAACTGTGTCCGCAACGGTGTAACAGAGGCAAATCCCGAAACCTGCATGGTTATGGGAGGGATAATTCAGGTAGTTCTTCATGACTAAAATGAATAGAAGCTAGCCACGTAGCTTTATCTTTGAGGATTCAACGCTTTGCATTTTTTTTTCTCGGATTAGACTTCGTAGAAAACTCGCACGCCAATTTCGAGAACGAGAAAGGTGCAAGTGATGTCATCCTTGGCTTTCTCTATGATATGGTGCTTTGAAGTACTTTTATGCTGAAAGGTGTGACTAATTTCTCAATCCTCGATCTTGAACCATGAGTGTCTGTAATTATTGCGGTGGTTCATAGCTCTCCATCCCCGTCGTATATACAGCACACACAGACAGGACTCCACGGCTAGCTTCGCAGCTCTGTCTGTCCGAGGTCTAGCCCACACTGTACCACCAAAACCGTCAGACAACGTCATACCGTACAACATGAACCTCACACCCTGATCCTCTTCAATTATTAGACCATTGCTCTCAGCAGAGTCTGACTCCAATCGTCTCCAGCTGCAGAACCACGTACTGCTGCACGGTAGGCAGAGCGGGGATGGCCAGAATGAAAGGATTCGATTCAAAGCCCGACGGGGTTTGTATGTATGTCGGAGGAGGCTTTGCTGCAAGGTCAGAAAGTGACAGGGATGGGATATTTCATGTTGGTGGATTCATGGTGGCATAGGAGTCGGTGGGAAGAGTCGGGATCTGTCTGATTTTGTGAGTGACGGCCGGGATATGTACACTACATGTGTGTATGTACATGTCTAAATAAAATACCATGTTAACACTCAGATACACGGTAGAAAGTTGAATAGAAAATTTTGGATAGCGGTTTTCGCCGTCCTGCCCTTAAAAAGAGCCCGAGATTTTTCCCGTGATACTTACTGTGACCTACCTGAGTTTCTCCTAAGAATGGGACATTGTTGCATTTCCACCTTCCCAGAAGGGTTCGTTTGGTCCTTAGTTTAATATTCATGCAGTTTTGTCCTCATTAGCCGTTACTTAGTTTAGTATTCATGCAGAGATGGGATTCATCGAGAACCACATTGTGCGGCTAGAAACCTTTCTCTACAACCTACTAGTATCGGAATGAATGCCCTGATGTTGATTTTGAATGACTTCCTACAATACCTCCGTTCAAAAGAGAGAGAGAGAGAGAAATGCAATATTGCCTAGTTATTTATCGAGGCCGTTATCTCTGAGTCTGAGCATACTAACTTGGATTCGCAAAGCATCCAAGAATCGCAGTACCATCACCGCGACCTCGAAAACGAAAATAAACGTGGACATGGTGGATACGTACCCATGGAGAACATCGAACCCGAATCGTGGACGATGTTCAGGCATGATAATCCGTTTCACGAGTCCACTATCTTGATAAAACCTGCATGACTTAGATTCGGGGTTACGGGATCCCTATCACGTCACTGCTTCTGGGGCTCTTTTGTTTCTGGAATAACGGCTTCCTAGTTTTTTTGGAGCCTCAAGATAAGGTTGTCATCTGGAGCTATTGTGTTAAAGTGTCTATCAACTGTCCGTCTCATAGACTCATCCTAGGTTCAAATGGCTACACATGAACAATACCCAGACTTCACGAATATATTCCGACCAGGTCATCGCCGAAATACCTGCTATGCGTCGATGTGATGGTATCTGCTCTAATTGAGGAACCTGCAAGGTCAAGCAGACAAGGAAACGCCCTGGTCATCCGGGATTTGATCTTGATGCCCCAGTGGATCCCCTCGATAATGTCAAACGCCGTGAAACAACTAACCTCCAATATAGCAGCTCACCCCACACTTCTTCGATCCGAATACTACTCGAGGCAGCTTCTTACGCAAGCACTCTCCATTCTCCAAGATTCACTGCTCACTTGGACGCTACTAGTAAACAGCACTTGCAATCACTATGCATATGCTGCAGATCTATGCCCGATTTCAGGCCTTGGCTTCCGTCTCCCATACCTACCTACTTACCTATTCTGCCAGGCTTGTGTATCAGGATTGTGGAACTACCTAACTGCCTTTGGGGAGATCATGTTGTCCCCGCAGCGGGGAGCAGCTCTTTGGAGGAGTGATATCACAAGATGCATTCTCATACAGTACTTCGAAAGCAGATCCCGAACGGCGTTTGTCTGCAGCGTAATGATGAGACTGAGCAGAGATGGAGACGGATTGGCACATCATGAAGCTAGACAGGTGCGTGGTATGTAGGTCTCGAGGGTATAAATATGTGAGCAAGCGTCGCTCTTCTGTCCTCCTGGAAGTCCACAGATAGCTAACAGAGCGTGTTTAGTTGTCATTCCAAAAGCCCCTTCAGCACCTGAATAATCATTTGAACAATGCCTGCCGTTCTCAAGAAGTACAAGGCCGCCGCGGTCAACGCAGAGCCTGGCTGGTTCGACCTCCAGGAGTCGGTCCGCAGGACCATCCACTGGATCAACGAGGCTGGCAAGGCTGGTTGCAAGCTCATCGCCTTTCCGGAGCTATGTTCGTGTCTGCTATTTTGTCCAAGAGAAACGTGCTAGTTCTAACCAGAACATGATTGTTGAAGGGATTCCTGGATATCCGTACTGGATCTGGACGATCAACTATCAGGAGAGCCTGCCCTTCCTGAAGAAGTACCGCGAGAACAGTCTCCCTCCCGACTCCGAGGAGATGATCCGCATCCGCGAGGCCGCCCGCGCGAACAAGATCTACGTCGCGCTCGGCTACTCCGAGGTCGACCTTGCGAGCCTGTACATGGCCCAGGTGCTTATCTCTCCCACGGGAGAGGTCATCAACCACCGCAGGAAGATCAGGGCCACGTATCTCGAGCGTGTGGTCTTCGGTGATGGCACGGGTGACACGACCGTGCCGGTCGTGCAGACCGAGATTGGACGGGTCGGCATGCTGAATTGCTGGGAGAACATGAACCCCTTCTTGAAGGCCTACTCGGCGTCTCTGGGGGAGCAGGTCCATATCGCGGCATGGCCACTTTATCCTGACAATGCGACTGTCAAGTATCCGGATCCGCATACGAATGCTGCGGATACAAATGCGGATGTGAGTCCTCCCTATTTAGATTCCCAGGGGCTATGACAACTGGTGAGCTGACAAGAACGCATCAGATCGTGACACCTGCATACGCCATTGAAACCGGCACGTTCACGCTGGCCCCATGGCAAACAATCACCGACGAGGGAATCAAGCTCAACACTCCAGAGGGCAAGGAGCTGCCTCCCCGTCACATTTACAACGGTCATGGCCGGATCTTCGGCCCCGACGGCCAGAGCCTTATCCCTAAGCCAGACAAGGACTTCCAGGGCCTTCTGATTGTCGACGTAAGTTTGAAGACAAGTTAGGCATCACCATAAGATGAGAGGCAAATGCTGACAATATGCAAACAGATCGACCTCGACGAATGCCACCTGTCCAAGGCGTTGGCTGATTTTGTAAGTTGTACCCAGACAGATAGTTCGATCCGCATTAACTGACTCGTAAGAAGGGCGGCCATTATATGCGCCCGGACCTCATTCGTCTTTTGATCGACGACAAGCCCAAGGAACTCGTAGTACGCCAGGGCGCTGATGGAGGAATCGCGTACACTCGCACCATCGACAGGCTGGGGCTCTCTAAGCCTCTGAGCTCGAGCGACACTAGCGAGGAGGGGGCGTAGAGAAGCCACAATTTTTCTCTGGTCTTGCTGCTGGTTTTGATGTTTAAGTACGAGGATTACGCAGGACAAAGAGAATGCCAACAGATATTCCCGGCTCTTATAACATGGAATTTAAGGGGGTGCCAAAATAATATATTCATAAAAAGTAAAAATAACTATCTCGAGAACGTTATATGGCATAATATGTCGGGAACCAGCCCCTTCTAGGATAGAGTCGCCTCGTCCCGTCGCGTGCTGGGACCTGAGGCCTGCGTCGCAGTTGTCATTGGATTCCAAACAACACCCACCGGTAGGATTTCATGAATTCGACAAGCTCTGCTAGGGAAGAGGTTCACTACCCCTGCTCACGCGAAGGCGCCTACAATCGACATTCCCGCGGCTATGCATGTCTGTTAGCAAGTGTAAAACAAATGTCGGTTCAAAGAGTGGGCTCATACCTCCCATCAGGACATAGCAGAATCCAAGGATCTTCTGTCTTTTGGACATTGTGTGTCCTTCCCTAAGGAAGTCCTCGGCCAGAAGATCTACAAGGGCGGCGTAGATCAGAAGACCGGATGATCTATACATGCGTTAGACCGGTCGATATACTCTACATACATAGGAGACATGACAAGAATTAAAAGGGCTTACATCGCGTTGAAAGTGCCAACGAGGATCAGAGCAAAGGCGCTATTGGGATCATAGCTAGTCCTCGCGATCAACCCGATCGCTTGTCCTATGGGAGCGGTTGTGCCGAAAGCAACGACCAGCAACCAAGGACGGATGGAGTCCTTGGGATAGGGTACGGCAGCGATACGAGAGCCCAAACCGAGACCCTCGAAGCTCTGGTGGAAGAGGATGGCAATGAGCAGCACTATGAAGCCATCGGTCTCGATGGAGACGGTCATGCCGACGAAAACCGAGTGGAACAGGATACCGCCTTCCAGGAGGGTGATGTTGAGCGACATCTTGCGGAATACCTCTGAGTCGACGGGGCCAAGCTCAGGATCCTGCTCCACTGATGATGCAATTTCCTTGCGATGGTAATCGGGTTCAGGGGCCTTTGGCGACATGACCGATTGAATCAGTGATAGCATCCGCTCCCGTTCGTGGATGTACTGTTCGTAGAAGGCCACGAACCATGCTGGCATTTCGGATTCTCCCATCGGGTATTGAGGGGCTTCAGTTTTCGAGGAACTTATCCTAACACTTTGTGAGTAAGGGTCTTTTGTTTTAATTTTCAATGGGCTGAATCCTAGTTCGTACGTACCCTCTTGCATCCTCATCAACAGCTGTAAATTCGCTTGATAAGGAGTCCTGGCGAGCGTGGTATCTGTACCCTGGCCCAAAAGGTCCTGATGAAGAAGCATTGTATGCCAGTCCTTCGCCAGTCGCACCCCCGTGGGAGTGTCCTCCGGTCTTCGCATTCAGCCACAGCTCAATGATAAACAAAACGAAAAGAGAAAACATCATAATGACACCAGGCAAAGGAGGGTACTGCTCTGTAAAAAGCGGGGGAAGGCATGGGTCATTGAGAGATTGGAATGCCGTTGGAAGTAACTGGCAGAGTTAGCTCACAGCATCGTTTGTGCTAGGTCTTTAGATTATCTCACATGGACAAATGCCGTGGCAATGAGAACCCCCGTACCGAAGTGCTTGCAAAAGAAAAAGACCTTGGGCGGGATCTTCAGCCATTTTATCTTCTTTGCAATGACGGGAAATGCGCATCCTTCAACTTGTCAGATTCATTCGAATGCGGGATTCAAGAGAAGTTGGAAAGCATACCCCCTATGCTGGTGCCAAGCACGAGAACTAATCAAGTCAGCATCACGAGTAAGAATCCATAGCGTACAGCAAACGTACAAAGAGCGACGACGTGCAGAGGGAGGTCATAGTCATCGGCATTGATGCCACCTCCTCCGCACTTAGGACGGGGTTCTGATATCTCTGACATCTCAGATGTCCTTCCTGGTCCAGCCAAGGTAAATGTAAAGGGAATAGAGCTGCTCCAGGCAGAATAATTAAAATGAAAAACAGAACATAACCCGTAAAGGAAGGATTGACCTTGAACCAGCAAAGGTCAGATTAGCTAGAGGAACAATAATGAGGGCCCCCAATGGAAAAACAAGAATCAGAAGTTGGGCAGCGGCCAAGAGACGATGTCATATATCTTCGCATTCTCACTTCTGGTATAGTGTCATGCTCCTACGGCTTCCGCGTGGTCCATGGTCCCACACAACAGGGAGTGATCTCGGTTTGAGATTGTGTGCTCTATAGGCCAAGTTTAACGGTAGCAACACAAAGGAAACATAGGATGGGTCTTATTAGAAATCAATCGAGAAGAATGACTTGACATGATTTGGGCCCCGAACTTTCGAATTCTTCCGCTCCGTAGAGGGTCCATGTTTCTGTGCTCCGTGCTCCGTACAGCTTGGTAGATCAAAAATCGGATATTTCTATGTCCTGGTCCACTGAGATGAATTCAACTTTCATACACTTCCCTTGCCAGGGGGCAGACCGTGCAAAAGTAGCAGAAAAAAGACGAGGCTTGTTAGATGCCTGCGGGCCAGCAACGAATAGGAGAATTGACTATCCGCCAAGGAAAAGGTCAGGTCGAGAGACGACAAATTCTCTATCAATAGAAATAGCGCTGGGAATCGAACAGCCTTAATCCTGGCAGAAGACTGTTGCGCATGAAAAACATGAATAGGCATATAGCAGATGCTTGAGAGCAGGAGATGGAGAAAAGTGAAAACCACTAACCTAGAATTCGTAATGCTGTGCTCAAAAAGAGTCAGGAAGAAGCACACAAGGGCTAGAAGCGACAGACAGCATTGGATGATTAGAAACACAACTAGACCAGATGGAGAGTGATCCTCACGATCATCAAGCCCCTAAACCCACTTCAGGTCACAGATATGCTGCTTATGAGTTTGTGACCCCGGACTGCCCAGATGGATCACCATTCGCTAACACAATAGGCGAGACGCGGAGAATACTCCATAGAGAGCCTCCTGTGACGTCTCCAAGAGGAGGACAGCAGGGAATTCAAAAGCTTACTATATGTACTCGTCCGCATAAGATGCTTCATGAGCTGGCAAGCTGCCAAGCCATCTTGTAACGGCGATCTGCAGTTTCACAGCCGTCGGCTGCAGAATACTTGGCAATAGTGGCAAAGCATGCTCTGATACAATGATCGCCTTAGGCCTCCCAGTCGTACTATCATGGACAAACCGCCCGACCTTCGATCTCGCTGGCCGGCAGCATTTCTGCCGCTATAACAGCGCTAGCTGTATTTTAGATAGCGTTTCCCCCCTTTTGATGATCTGCACCGGGCCTGAGACAGCTATTTGACGTACTATATACTCGGATAGGTTAGTAAATAAATTGTCAGTATAAGAGAGCACGGGTCGATGATACAATCTTGTAGAGGATATGCTCAGCAAAAGGAGTTTATGTTAGTCAAAGCGAGTACCTGCAGTATGTATTTACTCTGCAGGCCGCATATCAGCAGCACAGAGAAAGGAGGATCCGACTTCTGACATTGCTTCTTGTGACCAGTGACGAAGCTCTCGAGTGCGATTACTCGTGGCTTCGCGAAAGAGCGACGCGTACTCCGTATAGGGCAGTTGAGATAGCCGAAGATCTGCCAGGTGGAGTTCATTTGGCCAGTTTGAGACGGCCAGGGCTATTCGGCTCGACATGAGTTCCAAGACTCGCGGTCTTGGCAAATAGGTGTATGTACGCTGCAACGACTCAACCATGCCAGGTATAGGTGGTTGGATAGGGAAGAGAGGATGTGTTCTGAGGTGCGTTGCAGATCACACGCGGAGATCTGAGACGAGGAGCGTCGCGCATCTGGCATCCGCGAGCCGAACCCCAAGTGTGTGTTTAAGCCACCTGTTTCTGTAGCATCCCCCGTATCCACCGACTTGTCTAGACGTTGATCAAGACTTGCACTCTCGTCACAGGATGGTGGATCGTCTGCATCTTCTTGCACAAGTATGTCTTCGCAAATTATGTCCATATGATGCAATAAGCTCTGGAATAGACACCCAGGGAATATCTTCCTCAAGCCTGCCTCTTCCAGAAGTGTTCCCAGGTAAGCTGGGCACTTCGACGATCATCATTCCAGCGGCATTCAGTGGAATATTGATACAATTTACATGGGAGCTCTTGGAATATTATATTTTGATTGTTCATATTGTGCATCCTGTCATAGGCTTCCAGATGGCCTGGGCTAGTCAGCCATATCCTCTGTGTTATGATTCTCACAGCCTATGCGTTAGGCATCCTATGTTCCTCATAACAAATACCGCCAGAACTGTTCGTTATGATTTCCTCCCTCACTGGACGACCCCACGATAGCCTAGGCACATTCTATCTCCTCATCAATGCCTCAGCTCCAACCCTCGGCTTCGTCTTCGTTACCCCATCGCCAAGGCTTGGAGCATCGAGAAGACGCTACCCGCGGGGATATATCCGCCCAGATGCGTAGCTTGGTACCAGGCGGCCAAGCTTCCTACCAGACATGACATGTATCAGCGGGATGACGATATAATATTAATTTCAGAGACATCTCGTACCCTTTATGGGCCCTAGAGGACCGAATCCTATGAGCGGCAGTATGAATTTCAGTCTGATGAGTCCACCAAAAAACAGTGCAGCTATGGAGATCACAGCTGCTAGACGTGGGTTTTCTTGAACGTAGTTTGTCGAAAGCGCTGCTCCCCAGAGGTAGAGCTCCTTTGCGCAGTTCACTGCATGGTGTAGATGTCCTGGAACATAGTTCGCGGCAAATCCTCCTGCTGAGTAGAATAGCTGTGTGTCGTTCATTGCACAGTATGCTCCTTGCGCAAATCCCACAGTCGACTGGAGAAGCCGCTTCGCGTGGTCCATTGCCACTGCAATTCAGATTTTAGTGAATGTTTGAAGATGCTGGACTGGAGAACAGTAAAGGTTGTTGTGGATGGATTAGGAGAAGGTGTCTGTATAAAGAGACAAAAGAAGACCCGTCGATGCTGACTGTCTTTAAGATCCTGGCTCCCTCTTCAGTGATAAAAGGCAGTGGAGAGCGTCTGCTGCGGGGAGCTCATTCACAGAGGACGCCAGTTGGAGCCACCTCAGCCTGCAGTGCATTGCTTCCTAGAGAATCCATTGATGCACTTCCGCCTTAATGCAGCTTAAGTGAATGGAACCAATCAACTTATACCTAGGTAGGTTAAGTACTGTAATGGGGAGTTCTGGTCATAGTGTTAGGCTACGTGGCGGATAACGTCTAGGAAGGATCCCTTCAACAGGGCAAATTGGCAGGCCATATGTCATTCAACATGCTTCTTCATTAATCATCCTTCTTCACCTTCTTATTAGTGAATTGCGTGTGATTTAGGGAGACAGCCATATGAAGGCCTCTCGCCGGGTATACGGCAGGCCCGGGTAGGCTTCTATGGCTTGATCTCTTCGTTTGCCCTTTTGTGTATATATGAGTGTGAGCAATAGAGAAAGAACTCTTTATTTGGCTCCTCGCGATCCTACGCCTGATCCTTGATCCTTCGCGCTTCCTTCCTCGCCGAGCTCCCTCTACAGGAACTTCCCGAATTGCCCCAGTTTGATACTCGAGAGGATGTCTATGATTTTCCAGAATTCTGCCTTTAAGAGCATGGACGTACAGGGTCTACGTTTAAAATGACTCAGTTCCACTAGTTTATATTGAAATAGTCTGCACCGTCTCGAGAGTCAGTTTGACTTACGGCTCACTGGTTATATGTCGTTTACCCACGGCGAGAGGTATTTGTGACAGTTGATTTTTCAACACTGCAACAAAGTATGCCTTAGGTTCATTACATCAGTCCCTCAAAATGTTACATGCATCATTTACTATCAAGAGAAACAGTGCTGGGAATTGAAATGTCTTAATTCTGGCAGAAGACTGTCAGGCATAAAAAAAGGTTTTTCAGAACAGGTAGCTAGCAGACACTTAAGAGCAAAGATGCAGAAAAAGGAAAACCACTGGCTCTGGAATTCACAATGCTGTATTCAAAAAGAAAGAAGGAAATATACAAGAGCTAGAACTGACAGATAATCTTGAATAATCAGAAACAAAACTAGATCAGATAAAGAATGATTCTCAAGATCATTAAGCCTTTAAACCCACTTTCCAGTTGCAAATACGCTGCTTATGAGTTTATGATCCCAGACTGTCTAGACAGATTGTCATTTGCTAACATATTAGATGAGACACAGCAACTACTCTGTAGAGCCTTCTGTGATTTTGAAAGCAGAGAATAGCAGGCAATTTAAAAAGCTTGAATACTCAAGCACATAAGATGCTTCATGAGCAGCCAAGCTGCCAAGCTGTCATGGAACGGCAATCTGCAGTTTCACAGCCGTTTGCTGCGGAATACTGCCGATGATTTTCCAGGTGGAGTTCATCGGGCCAATTTCAGACAGTCACGGCTGTTCGGTTCGACAGGAGCCTCGGGTCTTGTGGTCTTGGCAGATGGGTGTATGCTGCGACGACTCAACCATGCCAGCTATAATAGGTGTCTGGATATGGATGATAGGATGCGTTCCTAGATGCGTTGCAGATCGCGGCAGGGATCTGAGACAAGGATCCTTCGGAAGGAGGGCATCCGCGAGCCGAACCCTAAAAGTGCGTGTTCAAGCCACCTGATCCAGTCCCATCCCCCGTATCCACCAGCTTGTTGTAGGTCTCGTTACAAGATGGTGGAGCTACCTACAGCTTTTGCATCATATCTTCGCAATTTTGACCACATTGAACGAAAAGATCAGGCCGCGCGCGTGACAGGAGAAACGACGGTTAAGTCTCTCTCTTGGAGAGTGAGCGCACAAGAGAGTGAAATGGTCTGGCTTAGGCTCCTAGGGAATATCCTCCTGAAACTGGCTCTCCCAGAGGTGTTCTCTGGAAGCTATGCTCTCAATCGGCATCATTCAGTGGAATATTGATACAGCTTATGTAGGAGCTCTTCGAATATTACCAGGTGATGGCTTATGCTGTAAATCGTCTACGGACTAAATATCAGTCCAGAACGGAAATATAAAAGTAGATAAGTTTTATCATCCTGTCATGGGCTTCCAGATGGCCTAAGCTAACCAGTTAATCTTCCGTGTTATGATTTTCACAGGCTATGCGGTAGGCATCTCATTGTCCTTCAAACCAATTTTGCTATCATCCCTCGTCACGGTTCATCTCCTTCTCTGGATTATCCCCACGACAATCGAGGCCATGATAGCTGAGCTATGACCCGTCTCGGTACAATTCCTCGGTTCTCATACTCGGCTTCATCTCCATTACCTCATCCCCATGGATTGTAGACTTGCATAGAGGCTGCCCGCGGGGATATACCCACCCAGAAACGTGGACTGGTACCACGCGGCTAAGGTTCCTATCGGACATGATATCTACCAGCATCACAACAATAGAACATCAATTTCAGAATGACAACTCATACCCGCGCGGGGCCCTAGACGACCGATCCCGATGGCGAGCAACAAAAGTTTGTGAAATAGGACTGTTGCTATCCCAGCGGCTATAAAAAAAGCAATGTATGGGTATTCTTCGGCAAGTTTTACAGCAACGCCGACCGCTGGGTGCAAAAGCTGCTTTATATAGTCGATCACAAACTCCGCTGCCGACTGAATAAGCCCCCTTGTGTAGTCCATTATAGGGTGCGAATGTTCCCTAACATAGTGGACGGCAAATCCTGCTGCTGAATCGAAGTGCTGTTTTGTACAGTTCATGGCGTGGTAAGATTTTGTGGGACATGGTTGGTCGCAAACTCCGCTGCCGACGGAAAAAGCTCCTTTGTGTAGTCCGTTGCATGGTGTAGATTCGCTGGAAGTTGGTTGGTCGCGAACTCCGCTGCTGAGTGCAAAAGCTGCTTTGTGTAATCCATTACCGTTGTGATTCAGATTCGAGTATTGAGATTCTGGACAGGGAACAGGCAAGGTGGTTGTGGACGGATTAGGCGATGGTGTCTGTATGAAGAAGCGAGAGAGAAGAACCGGGGACGCTGGCTGTCTTTAAGATACCTGGGTACTGTGTGTCTGCTGCGGGTAACAAATTCACAGAGGACGCCAGTTGGAGCCAGCACAGCCTGCAGCTCAGTGTTTGCTTGCAAGGCAATGGATGCACTTCTGCCTTCAAAACATGCCTCAGATTCACTACATCAGTCCCTCAAAGCATTTGGTGTATCGGCTTCAGATTACTTCGGGGTTTTAGATAATGTTTTCACTCTCTATAGGAAATTCTGATTCATTGAAATCCGATAAGAACTGCAAATATCCCGGTAAAGTGCTCAGCAGGTGGTTTCAACAGGTCTCGTGGCGTGATCGTCCGGCAACTCTGTTATCTCGAGGAACTAAGGGCCAGCTGGTGAACACCCCACTCATGCTACCAGGACACTATAATGTGGTTTGAGATTCTGTGTATGTCAAGAGGATTCAGGCAGCCATGATGAAGTGCTGGTTGGAACATGATGTCCTGACAGAGCTTCAGCAGCGGCTGATCACCAGCCTGTCCTGCACAACTAGTCTTTTTGACTATGCGCGCTCATGGAACCGCACCATTGTGTCTACATGTACATGACTTCAGAAAGCCAATTCCAGTGATGAGTCTGACAGTCTTCCTTATCGGGAGTGCAGCCGCTAACCTAGTGCGAAGCATGATGGGAGAAGCCAACGCCAATGAAACAAGCCCCGCCAGGGAGCAGAAGTACCTTTTGGCCCCATGCTTGGACAGGTGCTGCCTCAAAAACCCCTGGGCTCTGGGAATATGACTCCAGGGCAGAGAGGTGAAGGGGAAAGGCGACAAGCACGGTTTTCGCGCATGTAGCCACCTGCAAGCCCAGCCAGGGAAGGAGTAGTTGGTGGTTGTTGGCAAACCATCATGGTCTGCAGCAGGATTGGATGGACCCTGCATGGCTGATGCAGTTGCATGCCTTCTGTTAGCTGGCTGGTCTCAGCCACCCTGCTGATGCTAGGGTAGCATGTCGAAAAGCATCAGGATGAGGTCTTAACGTGCCTAACCATAGACGGTTCGGTATTAATGCGGAGATAGTGCTTGATATATCCGGGATGAGGATCTATCCCACGGCATTATTGTTGTTATGACCGTGATTAATAATTTTCGTGCAGTGCTACACGCGAGTACTGCTTCATATATAATCGAGGCAAGTTGCTACAATAGAAGCAGTACTTATATATATATATATATCGGGATATTCCTCAGTGTTGTGATTTTCTTCACCACGGCACTTTGTCACACACGAACTATCCCGCATCTCCCTTGAATTGATCAACCATGGCTCCATACAACGACAAAACAACCGCTGAAGAAGTTGCATCCAACTGTGCTTCTGCCATCGCCAACAAAACAGTCCTCATCACCGGTGTCTCGCCCGGTAGTCTGGGAGCCAGCTTTGCTATCACTCTGGCCAAGTACTCCCCCGGCCTGGTCATTCTCGCCAACCGCAACGTCTCAAAAGCCGAAGAGACCGCCAAAGAAATCGCCTCCATTGCTCCAGGCGTCAAGACCCGCATCCTCGAGCTCGACCTCGGCTCGCAGGCGCAGATCAGGAAGGCTGCAGCGGAGGTGAACTCGTATGAGGAGAACATTGACGTCTTGGTCAACAATGCAGGCGTGCTTGCCACACGCTATTCGCTGACAGAGGACGGTCTGGAAAGCCACTTTGGGATCAACCACATCGGACATTTCCTCTTCACCAACTTGATCATGGGTAAGCTGCTGGCGGCAGGGGAGGGAGCTCGCGTGGTGATTGTTGCGAGCGATGGATGGCGGTTTTCACCAGTTAGGTTCGCCGATTGGGGGTTCGATGTGAGTATTTCCTTAAGATAACATTTCTCGGAAATCCCATCATTGTTCTGCATAGTAGATAAGCTGGCTGCTGGCCTAGACATAACTGGGTGCCGGACTGACGACGGAAATGGCCCGCAGAACGGCAAGACATACCACATGTGGCGCGCTTACGGCCAGTCCAAAACGGCAAATATGCTCTTCGCCGTGTCTCTGGCTGAGAAGCTCGGGAAGAAGGGCCTGATAGCAGTGAGCTTGCAACCAGGCGTGGTCAAGACCCACCTGGGCAGGGAGATGAGAGAGGAGGATGTAGCGGCAGTTGGTTCGTCATTTCCGTTCCTTTCATCATTGATTGTCTCCATTCTCGACTATCTCAACAAATGAGTTCGGAGGAGAGAGTGACTTAACGTATCGTGATGCAGCACAATTGGACCGCGATCAAGGAAACAGCTGGCGCTGGGGCCCTGCGACATACAAAAACCTGTCCGAAGGCACTGCAACGCATATGTTCGCCGCATTTGATCCCAGTGTTGCTCGTAAGTCTTCTCTCCAGTCGACCTCGGTGTAACACATATAGCTCCGGAGCAGCCACAGTCAAGCAAGGGACATTAGCTAATGGGACTGAACAGAACACAACGGGGCGTTTCTTAGAGACTGTCAGGTCGTTCCTCCGGACAAAGTTCGATGCTGGACCCGGGACCGCTTGGAGGCGGAGATGTTGTGGAAGCTCAGCGAGGAGATTGTCGGCCAGAAGTTTGAATATTAGATGGGAAAGATCGGAATTACTGCTATACATATTCATGGTTTTCGGATGGAGCAGCATAATGCTATAATCTGTAGGTCTCGAAGTTAGACCTGACTTTGTCTGTTGTGTGACTATCTAAATCTTATTATGGTTTAAGGTTTTGGTTAGGATGAAACGGCGATGGTTTCCAGAAAGAATCCCAAAGCATGAAGTAGCGCATCCAATGAGAGGTGCTTTCGTCCCTGGGGACTCTTCAGCTCCATGGGGTGTACGCGAATTTATGCCTTCGGTTGCCCCTACGGACGGAAGAGCAAAGCCAGACCCGAGCAAAAACAGCAACCTTCTTGAGTCTTCCAGCATACCATGCTGCAATGGTGTTCTTCCATGTTCTTCCATGGGTCCCTGTACTGTGGGCTTAGTCATTGCTATGATTTTGGAACCCATTTTGACGTCCATTGCTGGAGTTGCATTGATTAAACTGACCAGCCATGACAACCAGATCCCACAGAGACAACCATCCTTGTTATCAGATAGCAGAAACGCAACGATTACACCTATCTTCCGCTGCAAGACTGCAGTCTACACTGCAAATCTGTCATAGATTCCCACAGGGAGGCAGGATGGACGTTTAATGAAACCCAGCTCCTAGAGAGTGCCCCAGAGCATTTTTCCTTTTTTTTTCCCCTCAAACTTGATTAACAGATGAAACATCGTGAATATTGGATATGGAATCGTTAAATGGAGTAAATGGAGGACTACACGGTAAAGCTGAGTCCTCTGTAATGACAGGCCTAGATGACTAGACCAAAAAGGGTCGTTGGGTTTATCTTGGAGACAACAAACAAGGGGGTGAGCAGTATAATAGTGGGAATAAGCCTGTGTTACTAGCAATGTCTATATGACAGGTTGCTCTGTGAGTCGACCACGAGGGTCCGAATTTATCTGAAAGGAGCGTCATTATATACATGCCGTTTCCCTGAGTCTTCGTGATCATAGTGATCATGGTGATCGTGGTGATCATGGTGATCAGGGTCGGTCACGTGCCGATCAGTTCCTTCCCTCGGTCCTATAATTATCCGGCCTTTGTATGGCAAGGTCCATAACATCCTCCAAAGAACACTCGAGCCACCACGCTCTCCACGAATATTGTCACTAGAGTCCTTTTCGCATCTTTGAATTGTAGTGTAAATAAGCAGCCAAAGCCACTGATGAAATGCAGTCAAGAGTCAATATGATTTGAGTCCAGCCTGCCGTCGTATACTTGACAACGGGAGAAGGCACATTGACTTGGTGAGTTCTAATATCTGCGGCATAAAGTTGATGGTCTGGTAGCAAGATCGACGGAGTTTCCTGGTTCGAGGTGGAGAGTACCTTGCAACTGTGAGAAAGGCGCAAGAGGATGGCAATAATGTGTTGCAGAGTCATCTGCAATTCAATATATGCTGTGGCCTCCTGTGCAGATACATCAGCCACTTCCTAATTGCTATGGCCAGGAAATTATACAATCCCAGGCTGAAAGTGAAGAAAGAACTCGTCATAGTATGCATCCTGACCGATGAGCTAAAAGGAAAAAAAAGTATCAGGAAACTTGTAGCATTCGGAAGCGCACTGTAGGATCACAAGGGTGCTGTATCCAAAAGCTCGTAGCACAGCAGGGCTTCTATTCTCGTATGTAGATGTGCGAGCTCTCCGGACATGGATTCCTTCGTTGCAGGGAAGTGTTGTCGCCCATGTCTTCCAGAGCTCCAGCCCTAGGGCCTGGTCAGGTGTCTGGAGGTTCCTTCCTCTATGTACCCACGCTCTCTATCAATCTCTGCCACTTATCCTTTGCTCTTCCACCGGATTCATTCCAGTCATATACTCCATCGCTACCTGATTCTGTTCTCAACCGGTGGCAAGTGAAGCTTGGAAGATAAATATCTTGAGGCCGTACCAACCTAGGTCAGCGCATACCACTTCCAGTGCAACTTGGGTGTCCCCCTTCAAGCCAATCCTCCCATCACATTCACACACTGTCCATAACATTTTTTTTCCTTGTACGTCCACATCCAAGCCCTTCCAGCGCGTCATCCAGCACCAGAGGTCTTCCCTGAGGAAAGTTTGTTTTGTGGATGTCTGACACCATAATTCTCCAGCATATGTGGACTTGCGATATTGGGAAGCTCTCAGATCAGGCTATTTGCCAGAGAAACATTGACAGACTTTGCAGACTCGAAGATGCGGGCTATCGACCCATGTTCCCCCTTAGAAGAGTACTATGCCTATGCCGCCTCTATCCCGCTGATACTGGACCTGATCCTCCGCAAAGAACTCTACACCCTACAGGCGGTAGATCCATACTTGATACACCGATCGCTCCTCGGCCTGATGCCGTCTGTTCTCTCGCAGCCCAAGAGGCAGGATCTCTAGAGGTTATCTAAAACACGCGGACGATAAAGGTGACCACATTTTGGTTCACGACGACTTCAACATCACAGGTATTATCGATTAGGAGTGCGCCCACATAACCTCAGAGGTTGTTGCGTGCAATCCCCGATAGTCCTTCTGCTGGTCGGAGACTTTTCAACGGCCCCAACGATCTCGGGGAGTACTAGATATATTTCGCCCTAGTGCTAGAACAGAAGGGAAGCTAGTGGGAGGCCGACTACAGCATCAGTTTGCGTTTACGGGACGGATTCCTCGGTCTCTTTTACGGGCTTCGGGATGCCGTGGGTGTTGATAATGGTCTGGACTGCGAAGGCGGGAAAATCACCGTGTTACCCCTACAAGGACGATGAGGGACTACAACTATTGTTGTCAAGGGCTGTGAAGAACTCAGTGTGCAAAGTAGAAAAGGAGTTATACAAAGTTCGCAATCGGCAAAACATAACACCATCGGAAGAACCCCGTCGGCAGGCCACACGAAGCTTTTATTATAAGGGGACCGTTGGGCCGGATCTTGGAGCCGCTCTCGTTGCTGTCTGGCATTTTCCCAACCTTGTCTTCCCCGTGTCCGGTTCTGGATCGCCCCGGCCGCATGGGAGGTCGGCATGTGTCTCCAGCCTCTCTTTTCCGTCCGCCCGACTGAGAAATGCCGATACCTTCCCCATTGACATCTCGGACATTCGGACTCTTGCCACGATTGCTGCCGTGGAGTAGCGTCAGGAGAATGTGGGCCTTGGCTCGTGCCGCAAAAGTCAGTGTTGTCTCTCAACAAAGCCTTGTTCCCGTCTTGGCCGGCAGCGAGCCGAGGTGTACCGTGTGCCATGTGCCGGATGTCATTCAGAGCATGTCGTATGAGATCGCATGGAGATGCCCGTTTGACATGATGATGGACCCGCGCGAGAGCCGTGCACAGACTCGAGTCTTATATCCGGGGTACTCCAGGCCCAGATGCCGAGGACAGAACTCCACATGGCTGGAGCACCCCGGACTTGGGGCGAGATCAGCGCCGTCATCCCACGCACGCGTGGGGGTTCACCAATGGGGACTCAGGGAGTGTGTGAGTCTGTTTTGACGTGCAACGTGGTTCTTGGACAATGTCCACTAGGAGAACAGACATAGAGCTTCACAGACGTCACGGCAACCCGCAGTCCTCTTCCTGCGCCCACCCCGAACCTAACACGGGGATTGGCGTGGGGGTGTCACTGTCGACTCGTCGAGGCCAGAACACCAGGCTGCCCCCTACCACGTCGTCAGGAGCACCGGACTTGCTCCGAGGGGGGAGATCAACGGACGAGATCAGACCAAGCTCGGCATGTGTGACGGCATCCGGCAGCCTTGTTCTCTTGAACATCTCCCCAACGGTTGCGCTTCTTGCGCTTCTTCACGCCGTCGGGCGCGCACGGGGAGCTTACGGGGGGAAGCCGGGGTCGCGCAGGCCCCTTCACGTCTCTCTGAGCCGTCCGGGGACTCAAATCACTAGAATCATCGTCGACGCTGCAGAAGACCGCAGCGGTTTAACCTTTTAGCCTGAACGATCACCCCCAAAGAGCAACATGGAGTCTGTTATGCTGTCATTTGCTGGCAATTCTGCGGTCTCCGCTTTACCCCGCAAAGACCCCCGTGGGGGTAGCGTGGGGATTATCTGGGGAAGAAGTCCAGCGCGGAGAAACGTATAAAACAGAGATTCCAGCCCGGGGTACGCCTTCGAGAGTACACTGCTCGCCCTGTTGCTCCCGTTTCTTCCTACATTACTCTATCCACAATGGCGGGCGAGGAGCTTACCATCAAGGACACTGAGGCGATGGGGGACAAGGTGCAGATTGCGCACGAGGAGGTCGTGCATCTCGCGGCGCTGACGGAGGAGGAGAAGGTCATCGAGAGGAAGCTGCGCTTGCGCATCGATGCCCTGATCATGCCGCTGGTGATTCTCGTCTACCTCATGAACTACATCGACCGGTAGGTGCCGCGTCTTTCCTTGCCTCTCGCCGTCATCTTGTTATCATTGCTGACGGACCTAGAAACAACTACGCGGCGGCCCGTTTGCAGGGTCTGGAGCAGGACCTCAAGCTGTCAGACTCGGACTATCAGACCGGCCTCTCTGTCCTGTTCATTGCATATATCCTGATGCAGGTCCCATCCAACATGCTGCTCAACTACGTGGGCCGGCCGTCCCTGTACCTGGGCTTCTTCACCTGCGCCTGGGGGCTGGTCTCCGCGCTGACGAGCCTGGTTAAGAGCTACGGCGGGATCGTCGCGTGTCGCTTCATCCTGGGTCTCGTCGGTAAGTCTGCCTGTGACAGTTTTCTCATCGGGACGACCTTGTTGGCCGACTGACACTGCTGCAGAGGCGCCTTTCTTCGCCGGTGTTCTATTCTACCTCTCTAAGTGGTACACCAAGAAGGAGCTTGCTCTCCGGATGAGTATCTTCTACTCGGGCTCGCTGCTCAGCGGCGCATTCGGCAACCTCATCGCCGCCGGCATCCTCAACGGACTTGCTGGCCATCGCGGAATGGCGGCGTGGCAGTGGCTGTACATCATCGAGGGCACCATCACCTGCGCGATCGGGCTCACCATCTGCTTCCTGCTGCCGGACTTCCCAGACAACTGGCGGCTCCTGCCGCCCGAGATGAAGCAGGTGGCGAACCGCCGGCTTGCCATCGAGGCCGCCGAGGCCGACGTAGACGAGGGCGGCGGCATGAGCCAGCTCCGCGGCATGAAGTTGGCCTTCACCGACGTCAAGACGTACCTCCTGGCCCTCGCGTACATGTCCATCACGGGCGCCAGCGGCTTCCAGAACTTCTTCCCGACGCTGACCAAGACGCTGGGCTACAACCAGATCATCTCGCTGCTGCTGGTGGCGCCGCCGTACGTCTTCATGGTCATCTACAGCATGGCGCACTCGCACATGTCCGACCGCGTCGGCAACCGCTTCTGGTTCTTCATGTACCCGATCCCCATCACCATCATCGGCTTCATCGTCTTCATGACCACCTCCAGCTTCGGCCCGCGCTACTTCTCCTTCTTCCTCATGATCTTCGTCTTCTCGCAGAACGGCACCCTGTACTCGTGGATCGCCAACGCGATCCCCCGCCCGCCCGCAAAGCGCGCCGTCGCATACGCCTTCATCAACTCCGTCGGCAACTCCGCCAGCATCTGGACCCCCTACACCTACCGCGACCAGGACGCGCCGTACTACCGCCCTGCCATGGGCGTGTGCATCGCGCTGCAGGTCATCGGCGCCCTCAGCGCCATCGCGCTGCGCCTGCTCCTGCAGCGGCAGAACCGTCAGCTGGAGCGCCTCGAGAACGAGGACATCACGCTGACGGAGAAGGAGATGCGCCGGCTGCGCAAGACCGCCGAGGTCGAGGGCATCGACATCGCGGCCGCGAGGCGGCTGCAAAAGGGGTTCCGGTATATGATGTAATTACTTACGTACATGCGTAATGTGTGGACGATACTGTGGATTTTGTTTCTTCTTTTGTATGTAGTATTTTGTGTCTGTAGATACGCCCTCAGTTGAATTGAGAGTACTCCACTAGACCAATCTCTCTTGTCAGTCTACGGGTGTAGGAGTACCCAGCCCAGGTTGCCCAGATTTATCTGATTTCCATAAGGTACAGTACGGCTGTTTATCTAAACACGTAAGGTAGTCAGTGCTTTAATTCATAATTCTTGTTAAAACAGTAAGAAGAAAAAGCCCCACAAGAGAGATAGATATATGCATCACACTAAGAAAAAAAATCATAAATGAAAGGTGACATAATTATATACACTAATTCAAACCATATTATTAGCTCAGCTCCCGACTCATTCAAACTTGATAAGGATGTATAAGTGGTGCAGAGGAGGGAGTGGAGAGCTGGGTTCCTCGACTTAAAATAAAGGGGAAAAAGGAGAGAGAGAGAGAAAAACGAGTGGGACTGCGTACAATAGTTCTTTCATCTTTGTCTGTTGTTTAAAGATAAGATAATTCTCATTGCCACTTTGTATCATATTGACAACATATTATGTTACGGTGTAGTCAAACAAAAAAGAGGATATGGTGAATTGATCATGCCGCCCTGTTTGTTATGCAGGCCATACATACACAACAGATCTTGATCTCGTTGCAAAAGATGGAATGCTATGAATCAATAGTTTGTATAATCAAAACAAAGTTTGAATCTCAGCTTGGACTGATAAAACTCCACAGTTACTTAAGATACTATGTGTACTGGGGATGTGTTGCAATATAAGGTCGGAAAATTGCAAGACAATTAGGTAGTGTTGCCTTTTGTCTTTGTCCGACAGGATGCCTTGAATAGATTAACCATCTATGTCTATATATCTATATGCGAAAAGCTAGTCAAGATACCATTGATTGACCTCTCCTTTCTGTAATTTTTACATAGATTCCATGAATAGTCATGATTCCAGTTCTGGCTTTTGAGATCGGGTCAGGTTAATGCTTCTTTGGTTATATTTTCCACTGGTGGTGGTTCCGGCAGATATAGATATGGATTAGATATATGCATTAGCAGGCATTAGCAGGCATACTAGATAGATATAGAGATATATCATATTATATATATTATATCAAAAACCCAGATAGATCCCTCACATCACATTAAAACTATTGTCTAAACCCGCGCCGGAAACCCCCCAATCGTGCAGTTGAACTTCCGGTCCTGCGCCGACTCGAGCGCATTGCGAACAATATACCACACGTTCTTATCGTACGCCTCCCCGAGGTGCCCGACGCGGTCATGCGGGCAGAAATCCTGCACCCAGACGTTCCACACGCCCGGCTCCTGCACGAACGCGGTCTCGGGCGGCGTGACGAGCTCGTCCGAGCGCGACTGGATCACCGTCAGCGCAGTGCCCGGCTGCGCGATTGGCTGGCCGTCGTTGAGGCGCTCGACGGCCAGGCCGCCGGGGCCCAGGTCGTCGCAGGCCGGGCAGCCGACGGTGTACAGGGCGGTGCGGACCAGCTCGCGCGAGCTGTTGCCCAGGACGTATGCGAGGTTGTAGACGCCGTTGAGGGTCGTGCCGTGCGTGGGCGGCGCGATGGCGACGATCTTGTCGAGCAGCGGCGCGACGTCCTCGAACTTGGGCACGTACAAGCTCTGAAAGCCGCCCTCGGAGTGTCCGATCAGGTCGACCTTGTTGGCGCCGGTCTTGCTGTGTACTTCCTTGATGAACGCCGCGATCTCGGGCGCCGACTCGCTGACGGCACGCAAGCCGCCGACAAATGGGAAGCCCGGGTAGGCGCCGTAGGTGAGCGAGAAGGTGCAGTAGCCCTCCGACTGAAGGAAGGACGCGAGAAAGTTCAGGTCTTCATAGTAGGTGGCGCCGAGGCCGTGGAGCAGGACGACGGGGTTGGGATGGGCGGTGCTGCGGCAGGAGAAGTCATTGTGGGAGAAAGCAGCCGCGCCGCCGATGACGGGCGAGAGGGCAAGAAGGGACGAGAAAACAGAGGTCAACCGCATGGTGAAGGCGGCGAGAGCCAGTACGGAATACCTGTCCACCAGGGGGAGGACGAAGGAAATGTGTTTATATACATGGCGGACGTCTTTCCGTTGCACAGCGCTCTATCTCAAAAGGATCCGCAGGAACGGGCCTGTTTGATATATCACGCACGCGGCTGGAGTCCGAGACTAATCAAATCCTATATTGCGTGGTGTTTGACAGTCAACTATTGAAGCTTCAAGCGCAACATCCAACAAGAGGAGGAATGGGCGTGGACCCTGAATATGGTTCGGTCCGTAGCGCGCCGCCACGCGCTGTGTGTGGGGAGGATCTTGCCGATCCCCATTCCAGAAATTGTCTAGCCCGAGATCTGCTAAGTATATTAGCGGGGATCAGATTCTGAGGCCTCGTCCTAGCAGAGACTCGTGGGATCAGATCCCTGTGGCGGGCATGATATGTTTGTTTAAGGGGTAAATTGCCAGATGTTCCACTGAGAGTCCTGGCGGCCTGTTATGACACGCAAAGTTTTGAATCAAGCCGGCTTTCGTGAAGGATTGTAATCTACAAATCTTTCAAAATGCCGCCCATAACGAGATTATGATTAGTGTCATTACGGTCCTGGTCGTCATCTTTTCGAATGGTGTTTGATCGGCGCCGCATGCGCATGTAGCCAAACGGTCTCCTGGCCACCAGGTAGAAAGGCTGTTGCGCAGGCTCGTAACTTTCTGATATGATCAATCAGATTACTGTTATCACTGTCCAAGCGCTACAGGCGCGAGGGAGAGTTTCCCAGCGGTGGGGAGCCTGCCCGCGGCGAGATCTCCGGCATGCTGGACCCCCACAGCCCCAGGGAGTGGCGCTCCTCGACGAGGCGGAACACTTCCATCATGAACTGGCGCTCCACGCCGTTCGCGGGCAGGGCCTCCCAGGCGACGCGGACCGGGAGCGCCAGCCGGTTGATCATGTTGCCGGGCGAGTTGCGGAGGTAGTACTCCAGACTGCGGCAGATGTTGCACGCCATCGTATACTGCTCCACCGGCGTCACGGCGCCTTCCGGGCGTGTGTCCACCGAGGAGAGGATCAGGCGCGTGGCGTAGTAGAAGCACATGGTCTGCGCCAGGCGCAGGTCGGGATAGACGATCGTCCTGGGGCGGACGACCTGAAGGGTCCGGAGGTCGCGGCAGCGGAACACGGGGAAGGGATCGTCGCCTTGCGAGTCCACCTCGCGGGGCGGGCCGTTGGGATACTTGTCCACCCAGTTCCTCTTCCACTGGAGGAACTGGCCGGTGAGGTCGGCCACGCGGTTCCAGAGCATCGTCTGCTTGGCGATCCTCTCGCCGGCATCCATCATGGATGACGCTTGCGCCGCCTGTAACTCGTCGTACTGCGCGAGTGCCGCAGGGATCTCGACTACAATGTCCAGCAGATGGTGCATGATATCCTTGGGCGTCGTGCCTGCGGACCAGGGGATGGTCTTCCACTCCTCCTGGGCAAAGAAGGACGGGGTACGGGCGACCAGCGCGGCCCCGACCTGTGTATGTAGGTCAGCGCAATCCCTAACCATCAATAAAGGAAATAAAACGAAAAAAAGGAGGGCAAACACATACCCAGTATGGCCGCAGCTCGGTGAACAGCAGATGCTCCACGCCATACATGTGGTTTTCCGGGCCGCGGTGCTGTATCAGCCGCATCGCCCCCATGACATGTGCAGAGATGGATCCCGGAGTCGTCCGTTCGATGCTCTGCGGTGTTACAGTCAGCGCGTTGTCATCGTAGCAGGTGTCTGCCCGCCTGCTCACCTCAAAGGCCATCAACAGAGTCACCGTCACCAGCGTCGATTCGGCGCGGCTGCGCTCCGGGTCCAGCAGGGCCGCCTGCAGCGATCGCAGGACCTTGGGGTACAGCCGCATTCCTGACGCCTCGATCCGCCTGTCCCCGATGGAGCGGCCAAAGAAGGTGACCGACACGGCCTCGAAGGCATCCGAGATCTGGGGCGAGAACATCCGGATGTCTGCGGCAGCCCGGATGGCCCCTGCCCGGCCGTCGTTCACGTCGACTTCGGGACTGAAGGCATCGACAAACCGCTCTATAAACAGATCGAGAGCAGGCCGCGGCGAAGTAAATCGGTATAGCGGACCACAGGAGAATTCATAGTCACTATCAGCGGCCATCTGCCACTCCGACTCCTGATCTACACCATTGAAGCTGTGGCTGTAGCTGGGCTCGCCGTAGCACGCCGCGGCCGGCGCCCGAGGACGCAGGGCCAGGCGCCAGGTACCTTGAGATGCGGACCTGCCCTTGGAGTCGGTTCCATCGTAGTCTGCACGTTCCGCTCTCCGTCAGAAAGGACGGCCCGGAACAGGGCACAGAGATACTTGCCTGGTGACTGTGAGCCCCTCTTCCCCGCGGAGGGGAATCCTCGCCTCCCTGCTGCGCCGCACGATGCTCGGATGCGCCAGACGATCTCGTCGACGATGTCGAGAGGTGCGGACCGGATGGCAGCGAAGAGACGCTCCAACTCGGCCAGTCTCTCCTGGTTCTGGTTCTGGGGGCGGTGTCCTAGAGACACCTGCGTAAGCCGGATGCACTATAGCACTCTGCGACACTGTTCTAAAAATCGTACAGTACAACGGATCTGTCATACCTTGCCTGCCTAACCGGGCCCGCAGCTCCTTGATCTCGGCCCTCAGCTTCCGGATCTCCTCCGACTGGCTGATGGGCCTGGACTCGTCGTCCGAGATGGGCTGGTCGTAGACACACTTGGAAGGGTGGCCATGGGCGCAGCAAGCATGGCACGGCTGCACGCGATCGCACTGTGGATCTCTTGTCTCAGCGTCCAGGGATCATGTCATCCTATGTATATACATGGTCGATGTCTGCGCGGTCCAACGCACCTTGACCTTGCGCAGGCGACACACTCTGCAGGACCGTGGCTGGCGGCTGGCAAGCCTCTTCGCGGGTTGCTCGACCGGGGGAGCTTCTTTTGGTCCGGCGTCTTCGGGTCCGTCGCCCTCAACGGCAGCTATGGGATCCGGATCGGACGCCATGTCCAGAACCATGGGGAGACGGGCACGACGGTGCGGAGGGCGGTCTCAGCGGCGTGCACGTTCGTGGAGTCCAGGGCCCGACTTCATCTGCCGGGTGTAATGCTCATGGCTGCTCACAGCCAACGAGAGGACAGGATTCTTGCAGACGAGATCTCGGAGGATCTCGCAGTGAGATCTCATCTCGGTTTTAGATGGCACTGCTCGGGGCTGGACGAGCTCAACAGCCCCCTGTCAGGCAAGGGTCCACCGCACCCACGATCTGGCCTAACGTCTGCCAAACCGTTGGCCCGGGCCGTGCCAGAAGGCGCCCGTGGTCGCTAAGAGCCGACTAAGGGCTGCGACGGTGCGGCCGGTCGTCGACGGTGCAGCCCCGGCGCTGGGGATGCGGCTCTTTATAGGGCGACACTCGAGGGCCTCTGAGTGGCGTAGCTGAACTCGACGGCCGTTGTTCGAACCCATCACCACGGAAAAGGGCGCTGAAAGCATCGATTGGAGGCGTGGGAGCCTCGGTTCGTCTCCCATCTCGCCGAGTGGAGGCGCTCAACCCCGCTAAACAAAGGGGCTTCGCCCATGCGGCCGTGGGATTGGAGAGCGCGGCGACGATCTCGTCCCACCACTCCGTCTCAACGTTCGGTATCCTGTGGATGACAAACGTGATGGATGTGATTTGTGAACAGCGAAATGTCCAGTTGCAAAACGCAGTTTCGAAACAGGTGTACTGGGAACAGGATCGCCGGGCAGCAGACTTTGAAGTTCTTGACAACTTCTCGATGGCGGGGATGTTGTGGTGTTTCTTGTCTGGGTGGTTGCGGCGGTTAGGGCTAACCCTACCCAGCACCGACAGCAGTGCTCTAACAGGTCAGTAGCAGCTCTCCATTCTCCAGCTTGAAGAGAGGCTGCCTGGGGGTCGACGAGGAATTATTGTCTTTGTTGATCTCTCTTGCTGTTTTCTTTTATTATTCCTTTCTCTTCATACGAAGTTCAGTTGATTGAAGTTGAGTCGGTCTAGAGGCAGGCAAGCAGTATACAAATACATCAAACTTCGCTGTCCGCAACACGGTATGTGTGATCTCTAATTATCATCAGTACACTTATCGTCAATGATAAAATCAGACGAATCCTCAAAAGCACCCACACCCATGTCATTGGTGGAAACGCCCATTCAAACTCTATCCCGTAGTAGAGTACAGAGTATGCATCACTCGCATCATATGTCATAGCATTGTACAAGACCATATCTCCATATCAAGACATCAGGAACAGCATCCCCGAGGCCACAATACCTCCCAGTAACGCACCAGACACGCGAGAGCCCGCGCTCGCGGCACCAGGATGCCGAGCCCCCTGGGCCACGTCGCTCGGCCGCACGCAAGTCATGCTGCGCGTCCCTCCCGGGTTGTCTGCCACGACTTCCGTGCCGTTGGGCCCGCCGAAGGCGATCAGGAGGACGGGTGTGAAACTCATGATGAACTTGTCGTATGCGCCAAGCACCGTGCCCAGGTGGTCGACGTCACCGCTGACTGATTTCACGGGGAACGGCTGCGAGCCGTGGACGCCGCAGAAGGAGGTTGGTTCGAGGAGGGCTGGAGCCGTTAGCATTCGCTCAGATAAAGGGACATCATGTGTGCTCAGATGGATGGATGTAGGGAGCAGTTCTTACCCCCCGAGGTCGACTGATTCAATAGAGACGCGCTCCCTGCACACGACTGTGGAATGACAATATCGCTGCTGAGAGCCCGGCAGATCTCCCCACCGCTGCGGTTCGTCTTGGCCTGGTCCAGGACAGCATTTCCCAGCGCGCCCTTGAGGTCTCCGATGCATGTTGAGCTGAAGGCCGTCGCGCAGTCGCCCGTGTCGCCCTGCATCTGCGCGATCAAGCTGTCATTGCCAATGCCGCCGGTGAAGGCCAGCGCGCAGAGCGTGTACGGTGCCGTGCATATCGAATAACCTATATATGCACATCATCACTCCGCTGTTCAGCGTTGCTCCCTTGATAGTGATCCGCGCGGTTCAAACTGCTTATTTACCCTGTGTATCTGAAATCCAGATATCCTCAGTGACAGTGTACAGCAGGTCTGCGACCGTTGGAGAGCTGGGGATCCGTTCCGTGCTATACACCAAGCCGACATTGAGCTCGAAGTCTGTTGACTGATAGGCATTGGCTTCTGGATTCCACACGCTGATGGTGGTGCTGTGGGAACCGGTCGCATTGTATGCGGTCGTCAAGCCAGCCGTGGCAAGGAGAAGCAGACACAGACCGGTTAATCTGGTAAAGAGCGACATCGTGATCATCATGGGCGGAGGAATCCAGCCCGTAGGTACCTATCTTGCACAGTTCTGTGCATACGGGAGATCAGCAGACAACGGTGGAGAAATGACCTGCAGGCGGGCGTGCCTTATTATTTATGGAGGATTGCTGGGGGCCTTCCAGCCCTGGACTAGGCCGGACAACTGTGATAAAAGAGCGGTGCACCTTGGGGTCCAAAGATCCTGGTCGAGGGGCCAAAAGTGTGAATGCGGCCAGTCAACGGATCTTAGCTGCAACAAGGTAGCATCGAGGCAGAAACAAGCCTTGAAGCCAAGGCTGGAAGTAGTTGGCACCGTTACCATCATGCGAGTCAACAGTTGACCAGCTAAAGCTGCTATCCGTAAGAACGGCGGGTATATCCGTCAATACGAGGTTCATGCATTCCTTTCTTGGACGGTTCGTGGGCTGTGAGTGCTCGAAACTAAAGATAGATTGGACCCTAGGAAGGTCTCCACTGGATGAAACATCGCGATGAGCCGTAAGGACCGCAGGTGTGGCATCACCTGGTTAGCCAGGACTCAGGGGCACTCCGTATCGCCTCCAGTGCCTGCACGATCCCTGCCGGCGAGCTGTCCCACCATCTGAATCCATGCCGGACAAAGAAGAGGAGCCGCAACCGCTTTTGAGGAACAGAATCTGCATTTCTTTCATGGTGGTCAGCATGTCGTATCTAATCGGAAGCGAGTACCCGCCACTTATCTAAAACACCTTTGGCATCGAGAATCGGTCCCAGCGTTGTGGGCCAATCTCAAACAGCGGGGCAGCGGTTCTTGATGGACGGCGGGCCTTAGGCACTGCAAACTGCATTCTGTGTGCATCTGGGTGCTATGAATAGCACCTCGCTAACCAGGCCAGTGAGCTGTCTCAGACAGGAACGTCGTGATTACAGGAGAGCGAGAAAGCCGAGATATCGCGTGAGGCTGTCAATCTGATTGGTGCACTGGACACCTTGTGCGTTCGAAATATTCCGGGCCGGTTTCATCCAGGGAGAAAACTGTTTGAGTACGGTTTGCGAGCCCAACAAAGTATAAGTATGCGCACTCCAATTATGGCATGGCATAAATGACTCCTAATGTGAGAATAATGACGGTAGTTTTCATGGTTGGTCTCCATCATTATGCGCCAGTAGAGCAATGTGAGGGGTTGTGAACCTTGGTGTTGTATATAGATAAAGACGAATCACGTTGTATCTGAGTCTTTAAGTAGTGGAAATTCACTAGGTAAAATGAAAACATCGCCGTATAGCAGATATCGCTTTGTGTGTGATATGAAGTGTAAGAAGTACTGGGGGTTAAAAGATAACAAGGTCAACTTAGCCCTGATCTGGGCCCTGAGTTCTAAGCCCCAGCCTAGCTTAGCGAGATTGGCCTTGGTGACCATTTCTCTTTAAACCATTTTTCTGCCTCATTAAAATGACATAGGCTGGACTGTTATTTATGTAAATCATAACCACTTACCTCTGAGTGAGGTAGGTCTATGTAGATCTCCTTGTTTCAAAGAGCCAACTGACGGTTTACCTTGAAGAGGATATGGAATGTACTAAGTTTTGTAAAGCTGAACAGTATTACTGTACTCTTACAGTTGTCTGGAGGAAAAGAATTTGAACTCTTTTCTGGTATCTGTAAAGATTGGCTTCCTCATATTTTGTGAGTGGAACCTAGCGTTGTCACATCCATCCATATACATGGAGAGAGAGCTGCAAGATTTCCTAAAATGTCACGTATGGACCTGATGAACAATAAGGTGGAAAGAAAGGATATAAAAAATTAAAAATGGCTGAGAGAAAAGGACAAAAAAGAGGAGGGGGGATTCGCTGGACGGAACTGGGTATCTGGGTAATAAATACCTTCCAAGTTTTACATTTAATAGCTGCTGAAGCCTCTGAACAAAAGTAATCTAACATCCAGCGAAATCAGGTCCGATACTAAGAGGCGGCGTTGGTCCCAACACCGGAGAGGCGGCGCGCCTTCAACCGGCCAGAAAGTTGCTGCTGTTTAGATTCGGATGCCTCTCGACTTCGACGATCTCCGTCGCCATCGTAGTCGTCGCCATCTGGTGGTCGGATGAGCTCGAGTGAAAGTTAACCAGCTCGTTCTGATTTGGCAAGACGGCGAGGTAGATGGGGAGGGAGGGGTCGGTGTCGTTGTAGAGGGAGAGTTGCTCGGGGGTGAGGTAAAGGGGGCCGCGCTGTAGAAATGATTATGTCCGTTAGCATTACGGTTCATTGATGACAATGACGAACGCTCCAAGCCCATAGCACAAAGTTACCAGATCCCTGTTGCTGTTCCTGCTCGTAGTACTCTGGCAGTTGTCGATGCGGGTGACGGCGCTGCCGTAACCAGGGGAGCAGGGCCAGGATGATGGCGGTGGCTCTGGAGATTGAGCTTACGGCTGCGCCGAAGAGGCCGCCGTCGGATATCTGATGGTTGTGACTTGGTGATGATGATGGGGATAATGAAGGTGATGATGAAAGGTGAAGCTGAGGAGGGGGAGGAGGAAACAGGGGTTGTTCCGTCTTTGGTGGTGCTTGTGGCGGAAGATGAAGAAGGGACGGTGGGAGTTTGGAATAATGCTGCTAGTTCCGTGTGGTTGAACCCGCATAGGGGCTCGGTCGGGGTTGCTCCGCCGGTGACACTGCGTTTTTGTTCGTGTTAGATTAGGAAGAGAAGCATGAAATGGAGGAAAAAGGAAATAGAGAGAAAAAAAAGGGGGGGGGGACTTGAAGATATGTATATCTGCGGTGCACTTACTTTCCACCGATCACGTCCGTGATCTGCAAATTCAGCCTGTACTCCTCGTCATCCGCGGGATCGTAGCGCGTCATCCACGTGGGATTCAGCAGATCGAAAAGGGAGAGCCCGTTTGCGAAACGTCCCTTGTTCGCAGTCCGATGGCAGGGAGTCGAAGGGCGCTCCCTCCCGAGGTACGACACCGCCGACGACAAGCATTGTGTGCTTGCCCAGCAGATGACATTTTGACTTGATCCGCGGTGTCAAGTCCTGGGTGAGGCGGATCCATCTGAAAGATGGGAGGGATAGGACGTAGACACTGCCGTCTGAGTCGGAGATCGAGACACCCTCTCGCCGAAAACGTAGCTAGAAAGGTAATGTGAGTAGATAACAGAAAGAGAGAAAGGGATTGTCGTTCGTACATACATGGAATGACTGCTTCAGTCTGGAGCAGATACAACAATGCTACACCCTGACATTCACCATTTCGGAACGTCTCCGGACGTCTTCTGAACGTACCAGGTGTCATTTGCAATGTCGTATATTGAGACTAATTCCATGGAGTTCTTTCCAATGCTTAGCTCGACAGGGAAAGTAAAAGAAAAGACTCTGCCTTGTGCATACATACCCGTAGTCTTTCCTCTACCTGGTCTGTCGCCAGGGTCTTCGCTGCCGCTCCGATTTACCTCGTATATCCACCGAAGGCCACCAGTATTCCTTTTCTCCCTACCGACTCGATGATGGTCATGTAGCCCTCTCCCACCGTCGCGAACGTGTTCAGCCCAATCGTGGAGACATTGCGGAAGCTGAACGTGCTCTGTGTTCAGCGCAAGCGTCCCGCTGACGAGGTAAGATATCGCATGAGGATCCCGGCTGTACATCGGATCCCCTAACGGTGAGACTATCCCGCCAAGGTAGTACCCCTGGCCCGTTGAGGACTGGGCTGTCAGGCCCTCCGTGAGGCGAGCATCTGGCACGCCGTTGAAGGAAATACTGGTCCAGGACTGCTGCTGAATGTCGTATTTCCAAGTGGCTAGAGACGGGATGGGATTCTTCCCCGGCAGAGTGCTCATTTATCCGCCGTAGAGAAAGATGCTCGAACCGTCTGAAAACATTACCCCCTCGTTCAGCGTAGGTACACTTAGATTAGGCTCTGAGTCGTTCTGCGGCTTGACGAGAGTTCCGAACAGATCGTCACCGCTGTTGGAGAAGGGCTTTGAAAGGTCCACCGTTTGCATGTTCTGGGCTGCACTCATAGGCATATGTTCATCAGAAACGGATCGCTGAATGCAGAGGAAAGAACAACCCACCGATAAAGGCTGAGATGGCATGGTTCCCTTCGATGAATCGGAACTCGCCGCCATCGATAAAGAGGGTGTGGTTGACAATTAGTGCTTTGCATCGCGATGTGAGTCGGTCGGGAACCTTCCAGAGCGTTTGCGGAGACTTACACGAATGGAAAATTCGGGCGCAGAACGTAGAAGACGCGACGACGATCTGTACAATGCTCAGGACGATGTATGGCAGCAGCATCCGTGTCCGCTCCATCGTCGCAGTGAGCCTCCTCCCGAAGGGAGCGAAACTCGGGGCCCTCCCAGCGAACCGACGCAGAACGCTGGGTACGAGTATGCTGTGCCATTGTTAAGTATTATTGCCATGCCTCACGTCCTCCTATTATGTCCTTCGTGCTACCAATAACGAGGTGCTGACAGGAACAGCTCGCTTGGCGCTGCATCCCTGAGGTGACAGTTTCAGGAGTTCCTGCATCGAGTCAGTTTGAGGAGGCGATGGGTGCCATGGCGACAGGGATAATTAACCGGTGCAGTTTTAGCATTGTTAGACACAAAACATGGGCACTTTGGTTTCCCGTTCGATTCCCACCAGAATTCGCCAGGAGATCTGAGAGGTGGCTGCGTGGTGCAAAAAGAGGAGGACCTGTGAGCAGGCAAGTGCAGAACTTGCCTTTCTGGAGACTATCGATTGTGAAGGCTTACATTGGAGCAGACACTATCCTCCAATTGCTCTGTGCACAGAACTCCTGTGAGATGGAGAACTCCCCGCAAAAACGATGAGCACGACAGGATGAACTCAATGTCCAACCGTGCTACCATGGTGTGATGGAAATGCTGATTGGTAATGGCCTACGCTGAGCTCAGCTCAAGTACCCTATTTTGCGCTCTTCGCAAAGTCCTTCCCAACTGTTAGTTTATAATGCAGAGTAACAATAACTCGTTACTGGTATGATACTGGCTAGCCTCGCTTAGAAAATCTCTCCCCAGGATAAGCAACCCCGCAAGTTCCTAAGTTTCTTGTCGACCAGACAAGACCAGTTCTGACTACAATTAACCATCATGGCCTCTTTTGGTAACTAGGGCATTTCAGGAGAGCTTGTCATCTACGCCTAGCTGAGCTTGAAGCTTTATGGGATAGACTAAGGGGTTTTATCCGCGTCAGTTCACATAACTGAAGATTGCGAAGAAACCGTGTTTCCATGTGCCTCCAAGGTCCTCAGACACGGATTCCATATCTAACGCAGAGGCCCTTGTAGAACATCTCCCCGTTTTTCCTTCTGATGGACTCTTGCGATAGCACTTTAGGTCAATATGATATATAACACTGAGCATTCATCGCAGGAAAACCAAGGTGTGAGATATGCACTACATATTTCTGTTTGGCCCAAACTAACGCCGAATGAATGTGATTAGCGAATGCGTGACGGGACCCTTGCAGCTTGCAGCTCAGTCGAGGGGCTCTTGCTTGGCACCAAGGGAATCAAATGGTGCAGAGCCTAGGGTATGGGAAAGAGCTCTTATCGATATTCCCACCCTCCGCCTAGCTAGCAATTGCTAGCTCAGAAGCAAAGCAAAGCGGTATCTTGACAATATACATATACCCCTGAAAACCACAGCGCCTCAAACTGGACTATCGAGTACGCTGCGTGAAAACAAAAACACCATATCAACATCACGGCCATCACATCATCCCATTGATCCTGGGGATATTCTCGTCGCCGATGTGCTCCATGTACTTGTCCTTCCGGTGATAATAGAGCTCCGCACCCAGCTCGGAGAACGCGTCCCGGTCGTCCAGGGTGCCGGCCTTGACAATGATAATCTCCGGATGCTTGATCGGCTCAGACGTCAACGGCGACCCGCAGTCGCCGCAGAACTGGCGACGCAGCTTCGGGCCGGCGTCCGTGTCGTCCAGGAAAAGCTTCGGCGTGCCGGAGGTGAAGTGCAGCGCAGTCTTTGGCACGGCGATGTTCGAGGAGAAGGCGGAGCCGCTACACCGCTTGCAGTTGATGCAGTGGCAGAGGATGATCTGTGGAGTGTCATTTGGATGTTAACGCCGACAGGACAGGAAATGTGACAGTAGTGTCATGGACGTCTCCTCTTTCTTTCGTCTTACCTTTGGCAGGGGCTCGCTCTCCGGGAGGTCGATCCGGTACTTGATATTGCCGCAGAGGCAGCGACCGGTGTATGACTTTTGCGCCATCTCTATCAATTCGTCTTTTCTTGCCTCTCCACAGTTCCTTATTCAGAGACTCTAGCACTTGAAACGAGGCTCGAAATGACTGAGAGTATGGTTCACGAGGGAGGCACTGAGATGAAATATCCACCACAGCAATGAGGTATCCGGTCTTTCAAACCGTCTCTTATCCGGTGTCGAAGGATGAGGGGCACGAACACCCCACGCGCGTCCCCGATGAGGGGTTGGGCGCCTGAGCGTCCTCAAGGGACAAAAGCTGTCCAGCCGAGAGAAGTCATGGTGGAGCCTGCGGACGCGGATAGCTGACAGTGTGGAGATCTATCTCATTGTAGCCGCGTCCCATGCCACAGAACACTGTTTCCTGGTCTCCGGATGCGCAGCCTGGGCCAATAATGGGCTGTGATGAATGGGGACCATGGTCCATGGCAGATTCATTATTGGGTGAAAAATGGCTCATAATTTTTCTTGGCGAGGTGGCAGGAATGGAGAACCTAGATGGCATATATTTCTAGCATTCAGTGGACCCAACTAACGGTGCATGGCATTGATCCTCTGCCTTTTCTTTGCGGACAGAGACAGGAGTCTGTGAGTTTCCATGCTGTATATTCTTCCCAGGACATGAATACTTATGCAGATGAGACAGGGATAGTTGGTCTGGGCATTTGATTCCTGAGGGGTCTTTGCTCCGCAATCCCGGGGATTTGATCTCGCGGGGTGTGTGAGCGAACAGCCCGCCGCGGCCAATGACGAAAAAGCTGAGGATCCGCGTTGTTAGCTTGAAGGAGTAAGCAGTATGCCGTGCCGAGCACTGGCTCATGATCCGCAACGCAGACAGTGTCTTATCTGGTCAATTCGACAATGTCTTGCAAGGTGACGTGTCTATAAAGATGTTGTCCCTTGAAGACCAGAATGTGACACTTTTGTGTATCAATCATGTGACTGTCAGTTTGCAGCGGACCGCCTGGTTAAAAGTTGCCATCAGAATCCACGATCTTCGAATACATATCATAGTGCCGTTGAAGCCTATATGATCGGATTCATGTCGCTGCCATCGATCAAATCCAACGATAACTTAACCTGTTGCTGGGAAGTGTGCATACATGGAACTGGCTTGTGCAGGGACTCCATGGCAATGAATATTCAAGGGATCCATTGATATGCGGGACTACGGTGGGTAAGATGATTTGAACATGGACATTGATTTTCTCCCCTGGAATGTTTGACATTCATAGGTCATCCGCAGCTGAATCAATGTACTTAAGTTGACTCCCGCAAGGATGCTACTTACATGCAGAGATTGGACAATTACATGAGTTATTATGCTTCGCGACGGACTAGAGCAAGACCAGAGACTGTAATTGTCTCTTGTCCACTCCTAGAGCGTTTTCCTTTCAAGGCTCATCGCCCATCTGCCATCTCCAACAGAACCGCCTCACTATTGCACTTTGAAAAACAACATCATCTCGGACGCAACACTCTTAACTAAACGCCTCAATCGCACTCTCGAAAGCATCCGCAATCTCCTGATTGATCAATGGCGCCAGGGCTGCATAATCTGGCGTCAACTTCTCCGTCACCGCATCTCCCAGCTCCGCCGATGACTTCTTCTGCTCCTCCAGATTATCTTTTACCAAAAACGACAGCGAGAACAAGCCCAGCAGACCGTGCTCGAACGCATCTTTCTTGGACACGATCGTATCCAGCGCGGAGAGAATCTGCGGCTCCAGCGTCAGAAACACAATTGCGACGTTCGCGGACTCGGTTTCGTTGAACGGGTCCGATTTGGTTGTGGTTTTGATTGCGGATTTGATGGCGGAGCTGAGGTCGTTGGATTCAGTTTCTATCTTTAGGGCCGTTAGAGTGCCTAGAAGGCCGCCTGTGTAAGAGCTGACGGTCTTGTTGAGGGTCGTGAGGTGGTCAGAGATGACGTTCACGGCTTCGACTACGGATGCGCCGTCGCGAGGAACAAGAGGGGTGGTCGAGACGGGGGAGATGATGCTGATGCTCGCAAGGAGGCTGGCCGTGACAAATGAGGATAATTGCATTGTGATGGCTTTTAACTTCCTGAAGATTGTTTCAGCTGATGTACGATGTGCAGATTATATGAAGATATAGATGCTCTGATCTGCGCGATCTCCTCTAACTATAAATTCATGCAGAGGAATAGACATCCCTTTTAGGTGGCTAAATACTATGAAATATTTTCCTATCTACCCTGGTATGGTTCCATCAGGACCTTTCAGTCACTGGTTTTTTTTCCTACCATCTAACGCCGGCCTAGTTCAGCGGATATCACGCTTCCCCGCAATCTCACCCGCAAAGCGAGCCCTGGGAGTAGTCAAGCATCGGCCTTCTCACATCAATGCACATGTCAGTGCCCTTCCTCCGAGGCAACTCGAGACGGCAAATGGATTCATCACGCCGTTGATGCAGGGGGCAAATGGCAGTCCCGTCAAGGAGGTTCCTGAGTGGCGGAGAAATTGAGTCCGGTTGTTTGTATGTACCTAAAATAGGGCTTATGCTTGAATTGGGTAAGGTTGCAACGGTCTGCCCAAATGCCGGCGGGAGTGTCATCCTGGTAAATTACTTGCGTAGCATTCGCGGTCTTTGATTTCTTACAGTCACGGAGTATACTTGTGCCAATTTAGACTGGCAAAACAGCGGCGAAGACAAGTGGACGGACGAAGGCTTCTTATACCTACTCGGCCCCCTTCATCACATCTTCCCTCTCGGAAGCAGATTCACTCATAACACCCATTTAGAGCCATAACTTCATGCAAAATAACCCGAATATATTGCATACATCCCCTGAATAGGCATATTAAATCACGAAGCTGCATGCTGTGAAGATAGGGCCACTGAAGACTGGTAGACTGGTGAACTGAAGCTAAAGACGTTCCCAAAGAGCTCTAGCAGCTCCGTCCTAGTATTTGTAGCTTTATCCTTTCTGTCAGTTAGTCTTGTAACCAACGGAGATGTACCACCTTTACACTGGTAGTCATCAGATGTTGTAGTTGACCGTCAGCACCGGCCGCTATAGCAGGCACTGACTGGCCCGTATCACCTCGAATGTGACCAATAGTCACTGCAAAGGTGGAAGGCCTAAGCCAATAATGTAGGCCACGCAGATTGGAATGAGCATGCCGGACGATTAGAGCAGAGCTATGGACAGCTCATGTGGTGTGTGGCCGCAATGTGTCAGATGGGAGGCAGAAGGATCGTACAACTCGCAAGATAATATCCGACAAGAAAGGTAAAGCGATGATTATGACGCGAGAGGCTGTTGGTATACTTGCAGACAGAAGCTGATCATGGAGCTGTGAATTATCATGTCCGCGGGATTCGGTTCCTTGGAATGTCATCTCTCAGTGCTATTCAGAAAAAGGATGTATGTGCATAGCTCTCTGGTCATGCAGCTACTTGAAAGGAACGTCTTGTTGAAAGCCCAGTATGAAATGCGACAAGGATGAAATTTGCCTGACAAAAGAGCACTGAGAACCATCATTGTGTGTAGCATCCTCATGGCCAGATTATTAGTAAGCAAGGTTAGTTCTGAAGTGGGGCTGGAAACTTGCAGCCTCAGGCCCCAAGGCCGCATACCGCAGGACCACAACGAGAATTTTCGATACACAGGGGCATGTTGGGCCATGTTTATGACTCGATAATATGTCTATCTCTGTCAGGGTTAATCCATCACTAGGCATGAGACCGTTTAGATCAACCTCACGAGCCACGATCTGCCATTTTCCCCCCTCCCCCCTCTTCCGCCCCCGCGTCAGCGCGTTGTCCACATGTCTTGTCAAGAAATCCGCATGCATTTACGCCGGGTTGAGGCTCAGCGTGAAGAAGCCTTTTGTGCCAAGCGAGATCGACGCCGAGATGCAGGTAAATACGAGCCTTGCCCTATCCTCCGATGTCGTTGTTGTCCGCGGTGCTCCACAGCCCCTGGAAGCAAGACAGGGTCAACAAGGGTGATGATATCGGGATATGGGTACTCATTTATCCACGGCCCTTGGAAAGCGTACTCATAGTGACGATGACAGCTAAGGCCCTGGCAGATACACCGATATTAGAGGACAGAGTAGCGCTAACTGCCCGTCGCGCTGCAATGGGCGTTCGTCTCTTTAAGATCAATGGGTGGATCCCCTAAGGATTGGAGTCCGTGCCCACTGCTTCAGTCACGACGGAGCTAACAGTGAAGCTCGTGAGATGTATACCTTTCTGGAATCTTATCTCTTTTCCAAATACGAGCCTGCCGCCCACGGCGACGCGCCGAACTGCTCAAAGCCTCAACAGGCAGCACTGCACTTGAGCCGCATCCTATGATGAATACGAGAACACGAGAACAACCTCAGGGCCATGTCTTGGCGACAAACCCGTACAGGGCAGGCCTCCGCGGAAAGTCCATGGGATCGGCGCTGCAAAGGTAGATTAGGCAGATGGGGTGCCTATGTTTTTCGCTGTAGAAGATTCATTCTACGGCTTCCTATGGCTCAGCCTGTATATTAGGCTGGCAGAACATCCTGCCTAATATATTTCTCTTGGTCATTCTCTTTTGGTTACTGTGACCTGGGGATAGGGATTTAAAAGAGCAGAGGGACGCTCCAGAGATTATTTCCTATCTTCACTGTCTGTTCAACGTCGCACATTTTAATTGTCGTGGTTTGCCATTTTTATTCGTCGCATATATCTTGATATCTGCATACATATACGCAGCATTCTCTTCAACACGGAAATCACCAGAATGAGAACACGAACAATCATAAAGTGCAACACCATGTCCATCTCCAAACTATGCATCGCCCTGCCCCTCGTGCTGGGCGCTGTCTCCGCCTCTCTCTCTCCCAATGAAATCGCTGAAGCCGAGACATTCTCGCCCCTCAACAAGCTCGTGACGGGCCACAGGGCCGTCCCCGCCATCCGTCGCGACCTCAACTCTTCTTTCTCCTTTGACAACAGCGGCTGCGACTTCTCCGAGAAGGTCTGCGGAAACTGGTGCATCGATATCACGTACACTTGCTGCCCGGACCAGGAGGGCGGGTGCCCCCTCGATGAGAGATGTCAGATGGGCGACAACGGCAAGTACGGATGCTGTCCGATCGGTGAGATCTGCGTCGGCGACGGTGGTAGCGTGATTGAAGACGACGGCGACAGCGACAGCGATATCGACTCTGGTAGTGGCAGCAGTGAAGATTCGAGCTCGAGCTCCTCCGACTCCGACTCCAGCTCTTCCTCCGACTCTTCCAGCTCTGACTCCGGCTCTGGCTCTAGCTCTGACTTTTCTGGCTCTGATTCTTCTATCTCGGACTCTTCCAACTCTGACTCCTCCAGCTCCGACTCTTCGAGTTCCGACTCTGGCTTGAATTCTGGCCCGAGCTCATCCGACTCTAATAATTCTACCGCCAACTCAGACTCGAGCTCTAGCTCCGACTCTGGATCCAATTCTGGCCCCAGCGTTTCTGGACCGAATACCGGCGGTGCTGCCGGCCTGCGGCCGGAGCTGGGCGTTGCTGGAATGCTGATGCTGGGTACCGCTGGTGTCGTCATAACCGGGGCCCTGTGATTCTGAATAAAGTGGTTCTTGAGATGCCTTTCTGGTTATCAAGTCTCCGTTTAAGAAATGCATTATATACCTTCAATTTTGCATTTCTATTTTATACTTCCTTTTTCTTTTTCACTGGTATTGGATACCTGATCTCATTTCCGCAATCCTCCAGGAACCATATATATATATATAGAGCCATGCTTACTTACATATTTGGCTTCGAATTAATCCTGGCGGTTAGTTTCGGTTCGGGTCGAAAACCTTGTCGGTCCAATGGGCATGTTATTTATGCTTGAAATGACGCTACTTATTGATCGTTACATATACAAGTCTTGTCCTATTTGGCTGTCAACGAAGTCAACGCGTCACCGCTAAGACACACGGTTGGCGGCCAAGCATCACGTTTCTGGGGATAGATCATGAAGAACTATACGCACAGTTGGGTAGCAGTACGGTGGCAGAAGCGATGTTAACGGTTCAAATTATCGTATCTGGCTAGAATTAAATGGTATGAGAGTGGTGAGGAAAGAAATCATTCTGCAAGGGTGTCTTGCCCGGATTGATATGGTGAGATAACCTACTTGACGGCTTCGGAAGAGTCTAGGACCTTTTGCTGATTCCTTTGACCATGAATATAGGTTTCACTGTCTCTCTGGGCCCTTTAAACAGACCTAGCAAATTAACGGGTATTCTTCCTTGTCAAGGATCTGAGTCAGATCCCAGATTCGAACCTATACCCCCCTGCAGCAGACATATGCAATAGGAGGTGGTCTAGTAGTTTGAGACCGCCGTATTCAACGCAAGCTGGTCCTTGAGGACCCGGCTATGTAGGTTAGACATGCGTATTCTGTACTAGACCTGTCCATTCTTAACATCCTTATTACCATTTTGTTGCTGTTCTGCCGTACTGGGTGTTGATCCTGCTGGACCCTTTCCATTGAGAACTGTCATCGTTTGATCGCCTAGCGAAAATAAATTAGAAATACTTTCTCAGTGTCCCTCTATGGACTGAGAGGTCTGTGCCATGATTTCGATGGTAACTCACCTTGAGCGACAGACCGGAACATTGTTAAGAGCGTCTGTTGATCTATATAATCGATTCCATTGGTTAGTAGTTGTATGTATTGACGTTGATTTGACTTAATCTGTTAATTGCAATCGTGAGTACAAAAATCCCTCGGGAGCTATTACGTACTTTCGTCACTCGCGCACGTCAACGTAATCCCGGCACGGTGCTCATAAACCGTCGTTTGGCACTGACCGGATTCCGCGATCCAACACGGGTAGTTGAAGAAGAGATTTGTGTCGTTGCTGGTTGCGAGCTGATGGAAAAATTGATATGGCACTGTGGTTGACGTATCAGTGCTTTTTCCCCGCTACAGTATATATGCTGCTGGACGTGGCCATGGGGGCAAGGGGGAGAGAAGGGAGAGGCTTACATTCCATGCTCACGCATACTGACTTGCAAGAGTCCACGATGACTAGTCGATACTCTGTCGTATAGGTGTTGAAGAGGAGTTTCACTGTGGCGTTGACTAGACGATGGGTATGGACTATGAGCCTCTTGATGGGCCTGTGTTCAATAGAGTCAGCTCGAGCTACGGGACAACGCAAAGCTTCATAGAGAGAGGCTAGACCCACATCTGGAACACGACTCTCTCGCAGCTCTGCGTGCACTGGAGTTTGTACATGAGCAGGCCCTGCTGCAGCTGCTCGATGCGATGGTGTAAGTGGTTTGCAGCTGCGATGCATCAGCAAGGCATTGGGACTGTATGAAAGAGTGCTACGATTACCCTTCATGCTGGCGAGCTCTATCTCGACGTCTGCCGCCTTCACCTGGTCCTGCTGTGCTTTATCTGTCTCAGAGACGCTGTCCACGCTGCAAATACGGACAATGCAAGCTTTTTCTCCTGTAAGTAACGCTGGTCGAGTGCGCGACTTGATTCGTTGGCGCTAAGTTGGCAAAGTGGATGATAATGGTGCTCACTGTTCACGATGATCCGTGAAGGAGGATCGCCCGACGATGACTCGGCGCTCCCGTTCGGCAGGTCCACGTGGAACCCCAGTTCGGCGGTGTGTCTGTACAACCATCTCCCCGCCTCCGTCAGGACCTTGTAGTGGAGGAGTTGTATACTCCTGATGGACTTTGGGGTATAGCTGGCCGATCTTTGCTATAAAGTCCACTCTCATCATGCTGTCGTGCAGCTGGCGCACGTCACAGCGGGATCGAGTCATCCGTCACTGCCTCGCTCCCGCTTCCACAGGTGATACGTAAGCTTTGTTCTGCTTACCACATCCTATTGAGGACGGCGATCTCTGGCTGTCCAGATGGATCTACGGATGGAAAGGCCATCATCAAGCCTACTCCACGAGCTACGACGCGCCGTGCTTGCAGCATCGCGAGGTCGTCTACGCGGCTCTCAAAGTCCGCCCGTCCTTTGGTCAGCTGTCTTTTTTTTCGATTCTTGAGAGCCTCATGTGTCTACGGCAGTGCCTTACTGGACGGAGTGTTGGTCCCCGGAAGCACTGTCATTATTTTCGATGTTTTCTGTGAGGATACCCACAGCTTCCATAACTGCTGTCTGCCGTTCAGGCGGATGAGTAGGCTCGTCGACGACACTGCACCCGTAAGTAGCAGCCCAGGGATCACATGGCTATGATCCAATTCCAATGGCAGAATACGTACAGACCAGCAGAGACAGATTCCTGTCGTGGTTCTCCTCGGGAATGAATTTGCCAGGTCATGACGGACATTGGCATTTAAATAGTCGTGCGCGGTTGCGGTCGTGCATGGTCTCGAGCCAGTCAGGACCAAAGCACGCCTTCAGGCAGAGCTCAGAGACTTCATCGCCGTCTGGAAGCTCAATCATAATCGAGAATGTCAGGGAGAGGTCTGTCTCGTCTGATGGCGAGGTCTGCGTCGATTGTGCCTGATTCACCCGCGCGGACGAAGTGTCTTTCAGGTTGTGCGTGAACCATGTGTGTATCTCGCCGAGCATCTCGTGGACGCTCTCTACGCGAGTTCTCACCTTCTTTGTCGAGTTGCTATGTGTTTTATGTGCGTTGTCAGGTAAGCAGCGATCGCTCTATGGCATGCTTCGATGGGAAGGAAGGGGTGGAACGCAGAAAGATGAATCTCGAAGAACTTGAGACAGCTGCTCATAAAGCACACAAGGATTCGACCCGTCTCTCTTATCTGTTCATCACCGTCGCTGCAAGCGTCAGCCCACCCTCCGTCATCCACTTGATCTTCTTCCAATTCTCCAGAAACTCCGACCGCTATCACTTGCTGCGCGAGTTGGCCATGCCATGATTATTTTCATCCTGCAATATCATGTATTTGTCTACCAGATGTCCCAGATGACTCAGGATCAAGCGACAGTTTTCGATCATGGCCGCCACGCTCTCTCTCTTCCCTCCGCTGTCCGCCTCATGTTCACCCTGCAATGCGGTGGAAAGATGAGACCCGAAGAAGTCCCAGCGCCTTGCTCAGAGAGTACAGCTGGTTCTGCACCGCTTGGAATTCTGCGCTGGAGGGTGAGTATATGCTTAAGGTACCTGTTTGGAATAATGAGGTGGAAATACAGCTGTACCCTATCCTTACTGCGCATTGTAATCATTAATATAATTCTACTCTTGTGTCTTCTTCAATCACACTAAAAAAAGAGCAACACAATAAACCGCAAATTTGGGTACCTCCTACCTGGGTAATGCATACATATAACGCATTAGTAACCTACGGATAGCAATGACTGATTTCTAATTAGCAGTTGCACAGCATGCCAAATGGTTTCTATACTTAGTAGTACCAGACTGTTTTCCCAAACAGGAAACAGACCCGCAGAGACGGCCCAAGGGACGCGTGGGGCTATTTCCCGATGTGGAAGGACCATGTTTTATCTCCCTGCGATCTACATCGGGCACAGCAGCCATATATATGGGAACGTTCCGCTGGGAAGACCAGGTATGCCTTTTATAAGATGTGGACACTACTATTTGTGATACGAAATACAAATACGTCTTTATCCCGGAGTGGGGATATATAAATACCTCTTGATTCCTCCTTCAACAGCTGGCCAGTCGTCACACATCCTGCTAACATCCGTATGTATACTGATTTTTTAACAACAGAGCAGAATCATCATCCGTGAGCAAGCGGAAAACCTGGATTCCAAGATTATGCAGCCATCCTACTGCTCTCCTCCAAACCCTGACCCAGACTCGATCTCTCCACCTCCTCCCATAACTCCTGCCCGGCCGCATCGCACGCGCTGTCCAGCCAGACCATCTGCTCGAGGATCTCCCGCTTCAGATCGATCCACCGGAATTTACCAGCATGATGGATAGCGAACCTCTGCAGCGAAGCAACGAGCCAGCTCCTCTCGGGTATCGTCTCCCCGGTGGCAGCGGCGATGCCGCCCAGGGTGAGCACCCACAGGAGAACCTGCACTGCAGCGGACGAGGACGAGGAGGATGAGGACCAGTAGCTCTGTTCGAGCAAACAGGGCGTCTGCTGCAACTCCGCCACCAGCTGCCGCACCAGGGCAGGGATGGGTACGGCCTCCGCTGGCAAAGGGAAGATCACGCCCACGCTGAAAATGACCGCGGCGAGACGGCATATTTCGTACATGGGATGGTCGTTCTCGAATCCTGGACCCAGATCCCGCGCTGCAGGAAGGGACATGATGGCATGCTGGACGCAGTTGCGGTGGTCGCTGATCAGGCTCATATCAGGGTCCACGAGTGAGCCGTCGAGGTAGTCGTTTACGATGGATGTGTAGATTCTCATGGCGTGGAGGGTTTCTGCGAGTTCAAAGGTGAATCCGAGTGGGTATTGATGGCTGAAAAGCGCGTCGACGTCTGTGGGGGTGAAGTTGAATCGGCCTTGCAGGGAACGGGATTCGTTGATATCGCTGTCGTTACCTCTCAGTGGGATGAAGGGCAAGCGTGGGTGGGAGAGGGTCCTGCTTGCTGTGAGAATGTCGGAGCTGTACGATGGAGGTATTGATCAGCGACATGGACAAATGGTTTCACCTGACAGATACATATATCCGGAGATGACCGAATCGTTGCATGCTTACTATGACAGTATAGGAGCAAGCCCTGCAAGCTGGATATTTTCGACTCCTCGCATCCCGACCAGCTGCGCGAGCCCACTCATATGCACCGGATGCGGCAAAAGCGTTCCATAAATGTCCAACCACTGCAAGCTCCGCAGCGGTGCCCGAAACGGCGATCTTACTACGTCCTTCTTACCATAGGCATCTTTATTGAGTCGTTCTGAGCCCGATTCCTCCGCCCGATTATGCGCCAGACACAGCACGCTGAGAATCACCGCGTCACTCGCAGCTCGGGCAGGATCCTGCAGCGCGCGGTTTATCATCTTTACCGTCTCCATCTCGCACAGCGCCAGGCCGTGTTTCTCCCGCGCGCTGAAAGCCGGAGCCCCGGCTTTGTCTTGGCCTTTGCTGCTGATCCACCGGATCCGCTTGTGGGAGAGGGAGCCGAACGTGAGCGCGATGAATGCCGTCGGATCGTCCATCGCGAGAGGGAGCCAGCCGGATACGGCCAGTGCTGGGCTACTGGGGGTGTTTGGGGAGCGGGGTGTGAGGCCAGGCCAGAGAACTGAGAGCGCTAATGATGCTTATCAGTAAGTTTAACTTACGAAGAAGAAGAGAGGAAGTCTACATGATAAATGAAATGGCAATACTGACAATATGTCATACAGGAGTTGACAAAATCGGCGGGAAGAGTTGAGGGGTACGTCTGAAAGGGGTCCACGGGGGCAGAGCCCGTGTAGTCGATTGAAGTCCTGGATGGCCAGAGGCCGTAAGGTGATGACCTTCCCGGTGCATTACTGCTGAGACGTGAGAGAGCTATCATGCCTCTGTTGGAAGTTCCACGAGTCTGGCTCTCTGGAGAAGTCATCTGCTGGCTCTGCCAACCTCTAGGCCGCCTGTCGACCGCAGGCGACCTTGAAGATGCAGAAGGCAGCGAGGTTGATGAAGCGGCTCCTATATTATCAGTGTCAGTCGCCCCCCTGGACTTGCGTTTCCCACAGCCAGGATCTCCGCTCTCCTCGGCATCGTCGGACTCTGCTCGAGCTGACCGCGCCTTGATCTGCTGCCACGCCCACTTCCCGACATGCGAGCGCACCAGCAGTCGACTCTGCGACCTCTCCGCCTCCGACAACGGGTTCGCGTTGATGAAGTGGAAGGCGACCGGTCGTCGTCGGGCTGTTCCCCCGCCTTCAGAGGACATTTCGCCGTTCGTGTTGTTTCTATCGCATCACCAGCAGGCACCCAGAGTGGACAGGGATCGGCGGCAGATGGCCATAGTATACTGGTTGTTCTTCTGATTTTGTTCAGTCGGACACCGCCGAGAAATTGCGCCTGTACGGGATCCCTCGATTGAGACTTTTCTGAGAATTATGTTCTGCGTAGTAAGGCAGAAAGTATAGACACGGCTCGGCTTGACCGTTGGCCGCCATTAGTCGGCTTAGTCTGAAGGCCATCATTGGACTGGAGGCTGGGCGGCTTACTCCGTACGTTGTTCTTCTCCCAGTCACAGGTGACCTTCGAAGTACTCCATACGGAATATGGGGTCGTCGGTGTCCAGGGTCCATGACGCGGCCTTCACACTCTGGCGACGACGTCGTACTTGTAGTTTCTGCTACTGCTTATTGCCAACGGGGTTGTGAGCTCAACGGTGCTTGTATAGACTCGACTAGAGGATCAGTCTTCGCTACGGCCAGATGTTGGGGTGTATACTTCATGCGGGACCCCGTCGCGCGATCTAGACAGGGTGTCTGAGCCGATGAGCCTTGACGCTAATAATAGCGGGGGGTCAGCTGTCTGTGGTGCTTGAAGAATTAGTACCTAATCAAGTAGTACCTAATGTATAGATCTGCTCAGTTCTGCCAGGCTCTTGGTGCGGGATAAGCGGCAAAGACCTGTGGAATGTACTGTACAGCAAATATGTGCTGTCTTTTTTTTTAATTTTTTTTAAATAAACTGAAAGACTCCTAAAACAGAACTAGCCACACCGGTCTGAAGGGAGCCTACATGATTCACAAACTCGGTCGCCTCAGTTTAAAAAAACTAAACCGCTCTGCACTGTACATACCATACCTACGATTGGTGCCTATCTATTTGAATGAACCGCACAGAGCAAGCCCTGTTATTTTCCATTCTGTTTCCATTCCCTCGTTGTCTTGCAGTGGATCCCTCCATTGGATCTAAATCTGAATGCTAAGCCACACTGCCCAGGTCAGGCTCTTGGCCTTTAATGAGTTGATGAGACAGCATTCAGATGCTTGCTTTGGCACATCTCGGCCGATATACTTGCCTGCTGTCAAGGGTTTCTAAAGCGTGTTCTGTACAGACCATTTGAGACGCACACACACACACACACACAGAGTCTCTCTCTCCCTCTCTCTAGAAGCACGGTTTCTATCTATCTATCTATCTATCTAGAAGTCAATACAACAGTAATCTGGGGTTGTTTTTTTTGGGGGGGGGGGTTCAAGCTTCTTTGTCTTTCCCCTTGGAATGAAAATGAATTTTATATTCTCTGGGGAGGAGTCAAGGCGCGTTCGATGAGAGAGCGAGAGAGCATACGGACAGGCCCCCCTGAGGAAGTACATGTACATACAATACATGTCTTGGTGTTTGTTGACGGTTGGAGATGTTCGAGCTCGACGACACGGGTACATGTACATACCTGTTAGTTACTATACTATGAGTGAGGTGAATTGAACTTTGACCTCCGGATCTCGTCGAGGCAAGGCAAGAAGAGTCTGTAAGGTGGCTCGTTGCATAAGATAGGGAGGGGTTTGCCATCTGTTGGAAATATAAGGTTCGGAAACCTGGCGAGGGTACTTAATCAGGTACCGTTGCCTTTCTTTTTTTCTTTTTTTGTCCAACACCATCTTTCAAAACCGACCGAATTTTTTCACGTCATAAACAAAAGTGGCCGAAGTAATGGATATCGATTTTATTTGGTGTGGGAGTATTAAAAACTACGAGCTGTGTGTCATAGGTAAAAAAAATTGTCTTTAAGGAGACTGGCTCTATATATGAAGAAAGTCTCTAGCGCTCCATTCGACGACTTGCTGTCTGAAATAAAAACACTATCTAGTTCAGATATCACAGAACATAACGGCTGTCACAGTGGAGTTAGCTCGATGGACCGTACGGAAGAATTGTCAACCCCCGAAAAAGGAGAAAAAGAGAGAAAAGGAAGACAAGCAAAACGGGCGACAGAGGATAGGAAAAGGAAAAACCTACAATGACAGATTCTCCCGATCCGTCAGATCCAGCTGATTCTTGTCCACGACCTTGGCCACCCTGGAGCCGTCGGCATCGACGGTCTCCACGATCCCGGTGTCCGCGATCTGGTTCTCGGCCTGGAGCCGATCGCGGCGCTTGTTTTCCCGTGCGAGGTACCAGCGGAGGTAGATGATGATCATCGAGGGGAGAATGCATGCGATCTGCTCGTGGTTTAGTGGTTTAGTGCGCGGATTTTAGAGAGGGCAAAAGTATATAGGTTCCAACTCACAATCAGGATGATGGTCCACGTTGGGTAGTAGCGAGGCTGAGGGAGACCCCAAGTGAGCAGCCAGATTCTGTGCACAAACCAGGGGAATCTTGCACAATACTTACCTTCCATCTCGGCTGGAAGAGCTGCGGCGAGAGGATATTCCCCAGCCCATACCCAATGTGATACATGGCGATGACTGTCGTTTTCTTGGTGTGGCCTGCCGACGCATTGGCTGCCCAGATCATCACCACCGCGTATGGAATCCCGACAGTGGAGCGTATCCAGATGCCTGTGAGAAGGCCCCATCTGTTGGACCATGGTAGACCTTGCATTTCTTTTAGCCGACGGATCGCATTGAAAGTGGAATGGGCTGGACTTGACATACTGAGGAGAAGAACGCTGGAGATGGCTCCGGGGACATATGCCGCAAGGGATAACCAGGCTCGACAATTCTGTGATAGTACTTGATTAGTGGATGAATGCATCAAAGAAATTTCGAACTTCCCTTGTACTGACCTTCGTCTTTGCCAACACGATAGCAGCAGCACCAAGGGACACAAAGGCCGTCACACCAGTGACGCAGCCAAGCAACGTCGTCTGCAACACGGTGAACCCGAACGAGTTAATGATAAGCGAGTACTGGTTGGTGAGACCGTTCGCCATCTCCTGGGACCAGGCATGCAGGAAGAACAGCCATGATTTGTGGTCTTTCAGCGCCTCGATAAACCTAATCTGTGGTGAGATATTATAGCGACTCGAGAGGAAGAAGGAGAAGTGGCAACTTACTGGTACTTCTTGAAATGCTTCTGTTCGATCCCGGAGTGGTTCTCCTTTATGCGCAGGATCGCCTGCGCGCGTTCCTCGTACGTGAGGAAGCTGGCGTGGAGCGGACTGTCAGGAAACAGGAGGTACACCGCAATACCATATATGATTGTCACGCCCCCGGTCAGGACTATATAGGGAGAAGTATCCGTTCAGTCCTGTGAAATGGGGAGGATTTCTGGTCGTAGACTCACCCATAAACCACTTCCACGGAGCGAAGCTGCCCGTCTTTATCCAGAGAACCCCGTACGAGAGCAGGCCCGACGTGATCGGGCTCGAGTTGCCAATCATCCACATGATGGGCATCAGGACGGACTGCTCCTGGTAGGTGAAGAACATGGACAGGATGAGCAGAAACGCGGGAACGATGCATGCCTCCGCCACCCCGAGGAAGAATCGAACGACAAACAGACTGGCAAAGTTGTTGCAGGGAATGTGAAGAAGAGTGATACCGCCCCTATTCGAGGTATTTAGTATTATTTATCCATCGCAAAGCGAATTTCTCGAGAACCCACCAGATGACCAGGTTCCCGGCCAGCCATTTGGCCACCGGGAACCGCTGAAGCGCCCAGTTCTGCGGGTATTCGGCCAGCAGGTAGCCAAAGTAGAAGATGGAGGAGAGCCAGTTGTACTGGGTCGAATTGAGATGCGCGTCCTCCAGAATACCAAGGATCGCAGAGCTCCCTAGCTGTAGAGAATTCATTAGACAGGTTATGCTTGAGAATGAGGTGGAAAGAAAAAAAACAACGCATACCGTCTGCTTGTCGACATACATGACATGATACCCGATGCAGATGAACGGCAGGATCCTCCAGAGGCATTTATTTCGAATCCGCCGCGCTTCCTCCGGCGTCGGGTCCAAGACCTGCACCTTGGAGAAGAGCTTGTAGCTCTCGTCAGCATATCGATCTGGGAGAGCTGGCGGTTGTTGCGCACTCCCCTCGACCGCGCTGACGCTCTCCCGGGCGTTGTCCTTAGATTCCAACGCCATGGTGAGGAAGTGTCACTCCGATCACTGCGGAGATTCCACACCTACCTTATTCTGTGTCACAGCTCTGCGGAAAATTCCCCGCTATATATATATGTATACTCGTCCGCTCCTATATCGGCCACATCGTGCAGCGTTCCTCGGACGCCGTCCGGGCGCCACACACCGCCGCATGGAGCAAATAATAACGGACGCCAGGTTAACATAATCTGATATTTCCATCGAAGAGTTGCGATCGCGGTGGACGCTGGCGTCATCTCGCGCAAGAATCCCCTCAGTACCAGATAGCGGTCTTGGCATCGCGAGAAGACCTGCGAAGCTTGACGGTTGCGCGATGGCAGCAGATGTGACGTGCTCGACCACGCGCGATAAGATTCGATAAGACGATGACAAACATTCGTCGAAACATCGTCTCCTCTCCGAGACGGGTTCTAGACGGGGTCGTCTTCACGAACGTCCGGGTTCGCGGAGTCGTCGTGGCCTGACACTCTCTCAAGCGCATAAATTCTCCAATTTGTCGCCCAGAGACCATGACTAGCGAGCAATCTATCCCGATCTATTTTGACAAGAGTCCCCTGGAGCGCTGCAGACGTCCAAAATGGCCGGCGACAAGAAATTCAAGGTGCTGATTGCTGGTGCTGGCATCGCCGGTCTCTCTGTTGCCATTGCGCTGCGGCAGCTCCCGTACATCGAGGTCGAGCTGTACGAACAGGCTCCGGAGCTGAAGGAGATCGGGGCGAGTATTGCGCTGAGTCCCAATGTGAGTTTTCTTCCAGTTTCAAGGCGCAAGTACTTACATAATTCATTCCGGATAGTACTGAGTATCAGTTGGTATAGGGTCTTCGTACGCTCGAGAAGCTCGGGGTGACAAATGCCCTCGATGATGAAGTTGCGTTCCGTGGCCCAAGCGGGATCCCCATGATCTATCGGTATTCAATCCCCAAATCCCGGTGACATTGAGAAGCAATTGTTGATGAGACGCACTATCAAGGCACTGGAAAACAAACAAGATCATCAACGAAGAACATTTTGTGGATGTGCCGCTCCGCCGTCATCAGACCGCACGATTCCACCGGGGCCACCTGCATTCAGCGCTCCTGCAGCATGTTCCGCCGGAGCTCATCCATCTCAACAAACGAGTGACCGGCGCCAAGGTCTCTGCAGACAAGGTCACCCTGTACTTTGCTGACGGCACTTCGGCGGAGGGGGATGTCTTGGTCGGTGCGGATGGTATTCACTCGGTATGCTATGTCACTGGGGATACATATACCGTTATTGGTAGACCGGCAGAAGTGTATGTGTTTGCTGACTCACGGACAGAAAGTGAGAGCCGCATTCGTGCCAAACCACAAGTTGAAATGGACCGGCAAAGTCTTTGCACGGTCGACATTCGACGCATCTCTGGTCGAAGGCATAGAAGATCTGCCTGCGGACTCGACTCACTGGGTTCGTATTCTTTCTTCTGAGTGGGTATTATAGGGTCCATGAACTTACTTGCAGCGGGCAGTGGGGTCCCAACGAGAACTTCTTCGCTTCGAGACTTGGGCAGAATCAATACACCACTGTGGGCAACTTTGACGTCGACCCAACAACACCCGAAGGCTCACTACCTGCATGGAACAGCGAGGGCGATGTCGGTTATCTCCGCCAGAGGTACAGGGTATGGACCTGTGACTTTCCGTGGATACGCTCACTGGGACTAACATGGACACAGGACTGGAACCCCGTGGTGAGAGCCCTGATCGACGCAACGCCGTACACACGCCTCTACCCCAACTGGGCGGGCGAGCCCTTGTCCACCTGGGTCTTCGGGTCGCGAGCCACTCTCGTCGGGGACGCAGCGCATACACACGGCGGCGCGTTTGCCGCGGGCGGATCCCTTGCCATCGACGACGCCTACGCCTTGTATCTGGCGTTCCGTCATGTCTTTTTGTCTACGAAGCTTGCGGATGCGTCCGTCGGGCGCATCGAGAAGGCGTTGGCACTCTACGACAGGATTAGACGGCCGCATACGGAGCGATTGCTCGAGATTGTGCTCAACGATAATAGCAACAATAAAACCATCGGGAAAGATGATATCGTCAATGCTGAGGATGTTCTCGTCCAGAGGATCAAGAATAAGCCGGACACGACGTGGCTGTCGGAGCATGATGTTGAGAAGGCTTTTCAGAACGTGATACGGGATGATGACGCATCGACAAAAGGGAGGCATGCTGCTGAGGTTCGTGGAGGCAGTAGACTGTGAGTGATATTAAAACCGGGTATATAGAATGCATTTATTACGAGGTATTTGAGTTCTTGAACTTGCTTTGGCCACCACAACTGGTTCATCCTTCCCTCAGGGTCCCCATCAAATCCAAGCCGCCTCGACTGAACGCCCTTCACGGATGCCCCCTTCTGGTCGCGCGAGCAAGGCGGGAGCAGGTACACAACCAGCGTCTGACGTATGCTGCCAGGCTCCTCATACCCGGATACTTCCACAATCCAATTATCTTCCGTGATGATCTTCTTGGCGCCGACCTCTCACGCGGAACCCTTGCCCTGTCCGCTGCGGGGTTATGTAACAGATGACATCCCATTCCGTCAATCCCGAACTGGAGGCGAGTCAATTGGCTGGAGAACTATTCTTCTAACACACCAACCTCGCCAGAAAAGAAGGACAAGGTCAGCTGGGATGTTTGTCCTAGATTGCATCATGGGATCGAGATAGCTGGGGGGCTGAATATTATATGATAAATTGACGCGGAATCACCGGTACGAGCCGGTAGATAGAAATCAGGAGATGTACTCCTAGACAAAAAGATGGTGGCATTCTTGGTCGTGGTATTTTTTATAGCAGCAACAGCAGCAACAACAACGACAGCCGGATGCTTGGCAGAACCTCCAAGCATCCATGGCCCGGTCGTCAGAATCCGAAATGGGACGGTCGTCGGCTCCAGGTCGGGCCTTGTCGAGAGCTTCAGGGGAATACCGTTTGCACAACCTCCTGTCGGCGCGCTTCGACTGAGGCCTCCGCAGACCATCAACAGGACGTATGGGACCATCACCGCGACTTCCCCTACGCCGACTGCATGTCCGCAACTGTCCAAGCCACCGCTCAATGTGTCTGCGCTTCCAGCAGAGCTGGCGGCTGTCCTGGAGGGCATATTGAAACCTCCGGAGCCCCAGGGAGAGGATTGTCTGACTCTCAGTGTGTACAGACCGTCGGGCACAACGCCCTGCTCTAGGCTCCCCGTTGCACTCTGGATCTACGGCGGCGGCTGGGAGATCGGATCGACCCAGTCCTACGACGGAACCAACTTGGTAAATAAAAGCATCCATCTCGGACATCCGATGGTGTTCGTCGCCGTGAACTATCGACTGGGCGCCTTTGGCTTCCTGGCCGGCAAGGCACTGCAGAGAGAAGGCAGCACGAACCTTGGACTGAGGGATCAACGGTTAGCCATGCATTGGGTCCGGGAGAATATCGAGAGCTTTGGCGGTGATCTGTTGAAAGTGGCGATATTGGTAAGTGGCTTCTGCTCCTGAATCTTCCATCAGACGATTCTAAGCTCTTAAGCATTAGGGGGAGAGCGCCGGTGCAATTTCGGTGCTGGACCACCTGGTAATCAACAATGGTTGCAACCTTGACCACGGGGAGTCGCTCTTCCGGGGAGCTATCATGGATTCCGGATCGATTCTTCCAGCGCAATCGGTTGCGTCCAGCAAAGCCCAGGCCGTCTACGACCAGGTGGTGGAGGCTGCAGGTTGCTCCAGCCACTCGGACACTCTTGCTTGTCTGCGAGATCTGCCATACCCTCGGTTTCGCGCCGCAGCAGAGACCATCCCGGGTTTCTTCGGGTACGAGAGTCTGAATCCGGCCTACGTCCCGCGATTCGATCCAAACGATGACTTCTCAGCGCCGCCGGAATTCTCCATCCAACGCGGTCACTTTGCAAAGGTCCCAATCATCATCGGAGACCAGGAGGACGAGGGTACGCTGTTTTCTCTCGCTCAGGCCAACATCAGTTCCTCGAAGGAACTCACAGAATATTTCACGTCATATTATCCCGAGACCGGGCGCCGAGTTCTGGCTGACCTTGTCTCGAAGTACCCCGACTATCCCTCTGCCGGGTCGCCGTTTAGGACCGGACACGAGAACCAACTGTATCGCCAGTACAAGCGGCTTGCGGCCATCCTGGGCGACTTGTCCTTCCAGTGGCCGCGTCGGGTATTTCTCTCAGCAGTCGCAGCGCAGGTCCCGGCCTGGAGCTATCTCTCTTCCTATCTGTACGGAACACCTGTCCTCGGCACGTTCCATGCCAGCGACATCCTGGGGCTGTTCGACGAGGGGGTTCAAGGCCTGTTATCTGCCGAAGCGGTCGATTCTCTGCAGACCTACTACATCTCCTTCATCAACCACCTTGACCCCAATGCACTGTCACAAAAGGCAGCCGTAGCAGAAACCGTGGGTCAATCCGACGGATTGAAGCCTCCTGTGCAACAGCAGCTTGTTATCAGTGACGACAGTGGCTCCAATCTGCATGGGACTCGGCACTGGCCAAGATATCATGAGTCGGAAAGACAACTGCTCAATTTTCGGAACCATTCAAATGGGATCATCGCGGACGACTTCCGCGAGGAAGCATTCGAGTTCTATGCAGATCATCTTGAGGACTTTCGCCTCTGATGGATGTGAGGGATGGTTCTCTGCGTGTTTTGTTGCAGCCGCTTCGACATAACCCTTGCCCATTCAGGAATACTCAGCAATAACAAAGATGTAAAAACAAAAATCAAGACATGCAGCAGGCAGGATTCGCTGGTAGTCTGTTCCATCTAAAGAGACCTGGATATCAAGGCGTGAAATGAATGATTCACTGCAGGAGAATATGAATATCCAGTAGGTATTCCAGTAGGTATTTGGTTGAGCATTTAGTGCGTCATACCATATTCAGGAGATTATTCCCTACTGCGGTTGGTTGGGGGAGGGGGGGGGGGGGGGGGGGATAAGTATATGGGAGGGCCGTACGGAAAAGGGAAAGGGTTCACGTGGTGGAAAGGGTATATATATATATATTGAAGGGCGCCAATTATCTGTCTCAGCGGCGGGATCTATCTATCAGAGAGCTTTGGAACACCTCATCAAAAAAAAGCATTGAAAATGATTTGATTAAAGTACGACGTGCGAATGAACAGCTTCAAATTTCTGATTGAGATAGGTCGCCTTGATGTGGAGTTTGGAGTTAGATATGCCATATATTAAAAATGAAATACAAAATGACTATGGCTTTTACTAGCGTCTCAATCGAATAAACGACTTCTGCATCAAATCCTTTGTACAAAGAACAAACAGAGTTGCTGCCAAGACATATGCACATACTTGGCTTTTAATTCTTGAAAATCTATGGATCAGACTCGGTGTTTCTAGCATCAGAGAATAATACATGTGAAGTTGAGAAGCTACCAAGACAGACAAATGTCCTGACGGGCAGGTAGTCTACTAATGGATGAGATTTGAACTATCTGAGTGATCCCTTCCGCTGATTTGTTGCGCGTGCCATGTACCTAATTAATGAATATATGGGCCCCGGGCACCTCCCTAACCTACCTAACCTATCAAGCGACACATTCTGTTGCTACAGATGAGATCGTGGGAACGGTGCAGATATGCACATGACATCTCATCTGATCAGATTCAGAATGTCTGTTTATGACCCCAGTAACAATGACTCGGCTCGACTCCAGGCATCAGTAATAACTAACTAGGCGGGGACTGAGTATAAATAAACGTCATCCTCTAGCTATCTGAATCTATGACGGATTCTTTCGTCAGGATTAGCATTGCGGGGGTGCCATTCCCTTAATAAGTCGACCTAGAGATTGAAACGTGGGGAACATGTATTTCCTATGATTCAACAAGGAGCCGAATATATCCATCGCTGATAGAGCTATCTACTACGAAGAATTCAAACTTTCGACAGACACGAGAGCTATGTCTTGGCCACTTCTTCTGATGCGCTACTACTGGCAAATCTTGAGCTGGATAGTGGTCCATCTGCTGTACAGAAGGAAGCGGGCGGTGATTTTCAGATTACCGAACGAATTGCTGCTTCGCATCTTCTCGTTGCTCTCCTTGACGTCCCAGGCCTCGTTCGCCCTGAGTTGCAAGACCTTCTACGAAGAATTTGGCCAGGTCCTGAAGCATGAGGCATTCCGATTCCCAAGAGTCACAGAGGATGGGGGTGGCAATGTGCGCTTCGACAAGCTGGCAAATGCACGGAGTGACCTTCTCCTTCGACTGCAGGATAGGCGCTGGGCTTACTGTGCTTCGTGTCTCAAGCTACATCCCGTCCGCGAGTTCGACTACACCCAGCTGGCATGGCCACCTGAAGAGAGGCATTGCATATACCCCGGAATCGTGGTGCTCTGTCCTTGTATCCAATTGACAGCCCGTGGGAAACTTCGACTCGTTGATCATTTGAAGAAGTCTACAAGCCATGGAAACGCTCAAGAAGAACCTGTTCCCTGGCATGAGTGCTCAATAACCGATCATCCCTGGGCCACTGTCCAAATCAAAATTTCCCTTGGCCGGACAGAAACCGGCCAGCTTACCGTCCATACTCGGTATGACATACACCTCAGAACGAGGAATGAGCCCTGGAGAGAACCACCGATAAGGTGCTGGCCGCACAGCGACGTTTTAAAATACATCAGCACTCGCTCTCCTTTGCATCCAAGCCACGAGCGCCATGACTGCTTTTACTGTCAAACTTCTATCGAAGTTGGTCGTGCCCGTGGCGGCAATAAATTTTCGGTCCGAGTCGCGCGCAACCTGGGAGGCGAAAAGGCGCCTGCAGATCAAACTTGGAGGCACCAACGCGAAAGGATGTATAATGGGCTACATTGGTAGGATCGGCAAAAGTTGCCTTAGTGCAGGAATCAGGATGGTTAAAAGGTCGCAAATTCAATTACAAACGCCGTCACATCTTTCCGATCTTGCCTGGCAACTCGACCGTGCTGCAGCTATCCCGTACATACCATGAGCTCATCTCAGCTTCACCCGAAGGCTACTAGTCACCAGCACTGCGCAGAAGTGTGAGCTCGTCGCTGGTGCCTCTCCCAGCTCCAGTCCATCAGGGTGAGCCGCCCCGAAGGAAGGAGAGGGCCCGTGGTGTCCCAATGGTCAAGCCATGTCCCAAACAGCCGCAAGCAGTTGGTCAAGTTGACCGTTGTTTTCCTCGTCATCCCTCGTTCAACGTGGACTCCGACGCCTTTCGACGACAGACTGTGCAGGGCCCGAGTGAACAGATTGACGTGATGATCGCAGTCGTACAGCGACCGGCCTCGTAGGGAGAGCCTGCTGCTACGAAGCAGAAGGTGTTGCCCCGACGGCCTGTGCAATGCGATCAATCTGTTCCTCAAGATCTGCAACTTGTCGACGAAGCTTCTCGAGTTCCTCGTCGTCAGGATCTAGGAGGACTTTGCGCTCAGCCTTATCCTCGTGCGGCTCCAATCGAGGGGCAAGACGCTGAAGCCACACCTTTACGGGGAGAAAGCGAGGAAAGACAGCACGAGCGAGATGGCTGAGAGCAGATCAGATGCATTCACGGTGAATGGGGGTTGGACTTGCAGAACGACGTGTTGATTTTCATGGGGGGAAGAGAGAAGGGGCAGAAGCTGTCTTATACCTGGATGAATCAACATTCTCCGGCAGGAGAAGACGCAGACGTGTTGTTGGCAGGTGCTCCGTTCGGATCTTCATGGGGACGGTGTCATGGTCAGGTTTTTGTCTTCTTCCTCCGTTGCAATGTGTCTGGTGGCATGCTCCAGCTGACAGTGTATATGTCAGAATTGACTGTAAGCCATATCTTGAACCTCATCGACATACAAGTCATGCTCGATTCCAGCATCGTCGAACTACCGAATCATGATTTTACAGGGGTGTTGGCTTGTCCACCGCGTGTCGACTAGTCGAGATTAGCCGGCGTCCGGGAGGATAAAAAGAGGAGAAACGTCCACCCCCTCACCGATACACCCGGTGCCAACACAACTACCGAGCTGGTACTTCAACTCCTCCTCTCACCTTCGTTCAACGTTCCAATTTGACCGTCTACAGCTTCCACCATGTCCTTCAGCGTCGTCCTGCGCGACGGCGGCCGCAGCCGCCGCGTTTCGTACTTGCTGCTCGGCCCCAAGAACGGCCGCCTTGTGCTGCTGGCCAACTCGCTGCTCGCCAACTACCACATGTGGGATCCCTTCGTCGACGAGCTGATCGCCGCGGGCTTCCGCGTGCTGCGGTACGACCAGCCCGGCCACGGCTGGTCCACGGCGCCCGCTGACCCCAGCGTCACCACCTTCGAGACGCTCAGCGAGGACGTCTTTGGCCTGCTCAAGATGCTGCAGATCCAGAAGGTCTACGCCTGGGTCGGCATCTCCATGGGCGCGGCCACCGGCGTCTTCTTCGTCGCCAACCACCCGGGCGTCGTGGAGCGGCTGGTGCTCTGCGACACCATCACCTGCGCGCCGCAGCATGCCGGCGTGCCGGACGTCTTTGCCGCCAGAGTCGAGCTGGCCAAGACCCAGGACGACGCCATCGCCACGCTGACGGAGCAGACGCTGGCGCGGTGGTTCAGCGAGGGCTGGCGGCAGGCCAACCCCGAGGAGACGGACCGCATGCGCCAGCTGATGCGCACGACCACGAAAGAAGGCTTCATCGCCTGCTGCCACGCCCTGCAGCACGACTCTTTCCACCTGGGGCCGCATCTCAAGAAGATCGGGGCCGGCGTCGAGGCCGCACTGCTGGTCGTCGGCGAGCAGGACGCCAACCTGCCCGAGACCATGGCGGCCATGCGGGACGAGATCCAGGCCGGGTTCGGCGACAAGAGCACCGTCGGATGGGCCGTCATCAAGGGCGCCGGCCATGTGCCGGTGATCGATGGGCGGGAGCAGTTCAGCAAGGAGGTGCTGGGGTTTCTGAAGCAGCCTGCCAAGTCCGAGGCCTGATCGGTTGATGGGAGATCTATGGAGCGACGGGTATGGATATATGTGAATACACGTGGACACATCTGATGCATGTAAACATACTCTGTGAACACGCTAGAATCCCCGATCGTTGTTTGATGGACTCTCAGTACACGGATATGGTATATAGTGTTGCCAGACTGCTGAAATACCAGATGCGACCGCAACTAGTGGCCTTGGCCTCTTTTGGTAGTCGAGCGGTATTTTCGGTCAACAAGTATACATTCAGAGCACGGATAGGAATACGGATACAGATTGACAAGATTATGGATATATCCCTGACAGAAGCAGCCACAAAGTTCCCGAAGATGATCTTCTACCGAAATAGCTTACTGCGCTTGGAGATATTTGACCATCTATCAAGAGTTCAATGGTCATATATGACAATGGCCATACATAGACAAATACTCTGTTTCCTGTCTATCACTTTCCAGCCTCAGATATAAGCATTCGGCTACCCATTGGATCTACCTCGGCGAAGGGTTGTCAATGGCTGCAAGCATCCGATCTTCGGGATCTCCAGCGGATGCAAGCAACCGGCGCATGCTTTCCCGCAGCTCTGTACAGAGTTGATAGAAAGATATCCACTTGAGTGTTTATTGACCAGAAAGTACCAGTTATGACTGCAATTAGCGATCAAGGGCTGCTTGTAGTACAGCAATATTTTTCTGACACATATTTGATCCATGGGGAAGACTGGCAGCGTGATCTCCATCCTCGAGTCAACGCAGTCAATAGCCGGTATGTTGCTGAGTTTATCAAAAGACAGTCAATCTAGAAGTGATGATCGTCAGCTCTGATCAATGCTGTACACAACGGTCGATTATCAATCATCCTCAACACAAGGCCACATGTTCCGGACCTCGTCAGGGGACTTGGGTGCACTTTGGAAATATAGCACTTGAGCAGCCTTTTGTTGCAAGGCCTCATCTCTTCTAGGTCGCGTCCTGGAGCAATCCAACCCTCATGGCCGGCGTCAAGCATCTTTTCACGGGCGTGCCGATTTCGTGCCTCTCTTTGTATAGCCTGAACTCCGGCTCATGTGAGGTGATCTGCTCCTGTGCGAAATGGAGAGGAAGAGCCCCAGGTGCAAATCCGAGCTCTTTCTGGCGCTGAAGAGTTGCTTACAGAGGAGCGACGCCTGCGTTCCATGTCTCCTGAAGAAGCCAGGATGGATCGCAAGATGACCCATGAAGAATTCACCCTACGAGTCCATGGCCAAATCGAGTGGTGCCATCTCAGCCTCGTGAAGAGAGCTTTTGTAATGCAGACTGCCGTATACCGGAAGCTGGATTATTGAGCCAGGCGTTTGATGATGGAAATGCGTTCACCCTCACCCATCTCATCCCACTTCCGGAGGATCTGCACCTCTGGAACCTTTTTTTCCGTAATAATGTATCCAGCGCCAACAGTATTGGATGCATCCGAGTTCCATACCAGCACTGGGAACCAGAATTGTCGTGATCTCGAACTAGGAACGATGATATCGAGTGAGTCTAGAGTAGTTGTCTTCCCGGCGTGCTGTTCCAGAATTCAGCAGCTTCCGCAGCGGCGGAGCACACTGGCCTTGGTGCATTCAGGAAAGGTATCTTACGATGCCCTCGGACCCATCCTCCGTTGCCATCAACAGTGCTTTGCCGAAACCTCATTCCATCTTGTCGATCTTGCGAACTGGTGACTTCTGAGTCCCCAAACAGACACAACCAAACCAAACAGCTTGTCCGGATCAAACCTGACGGAACGCTTGACTGTCTGTCCTCCTCTATAACGGAGACATTCCTCCCTGGAGATCGGGCCCCCTATGTGATCTTCGGCATGTCAACCTAGCACAAGCCTATAACCCGAGATTCGATAGATGTGTCTTGCGACCGAGGGAGACATAAAGGCATATGCACTGCGCCGGAGACGCTGTGTAAGAGCATTTACAGACAGCGCGCTCTCACGCGCTAATGCTGCCACATGACCAGCAGCGCACACAGCTCGACAAGGACATCAACCTCTTCGGGAGACAGAAATGGGCTGTTCGGTCATGATGGGGATACCTCGAGCCCGGAGGGAGCGGTGGTTAACAAAGGACGGGGATACTATAACAACCAGGAGAGCGTCACGTGCGTGCGATCCTCCTGCTCGCGTCAGGGATGCTCCATCTTTCTGTCAGAGATGCCGGAGACCCCCTTCTTTCCCGAAGAAAGCTCTGTGGGAGAAACGGAAGAGGATGGGCATATGTTTCCCCAGGTCGACCTTCTTGGGAGAGTTGACCGAAGCCAGCTGAAGCTTGTCGGCATCTGGAGCTTCTCGCAGGTGATTCGAGGGCGCGACACGCATCTGGTTATCAAAAAGCCCCATTTTCCAACAGAGTATCAGACTGTCGAAAAAAGGGTGTACGAGCGACCTGGCCGACCCTGATCCCACCTTACTACGGGGAACATCCAGGGAATCAGGATGTGCCGGGAGGGCTTGTGTTCCAGTGTCAGCCCGCCGGCACGCTGTTGGCCAACCTGGCGCTGTCCAACCACCCGGACAATAGGAGAAAGTATGGTTCTTTTTGGAGACCTCATAGCAGTGCACTGATAATCTGTCTTTGACGGATGGCCGGTCCAGGCGGCTATGGCACTGCAGTACATCCACTCGAAGGTCATCCATGGCGATGTCGGTTGCCACAACTTTTTGATCCAGAGAAACGGCTCACTCGTACTGGCATTTGGATCTGCGCCGTGGGCAAGAAAGCATCTGGTGAGTTCCACGTCATTCACAGCAAGCCTGCAACGGGATTAGATTGAGGCCTGTGCACCAACGGTGGAGAACTCTTATATGAGACATAGAAGAGTAGCCGCATTGATCGGCTATTGATGTTGGATCCGTGATCAAGAGAGTTGGAGAAACGCGTACGACTTTTTTTGACCGCGTATACGAAGTTGTGGACCGTGATGGGGATCCCCTGGGAGAGCAGGTAGCTGGCAACATCGAGGAAATCATTATTCTGGTCGACGCCGAGAGAGTCGATCAAATCAGCCAGCGTGACTCGTTGAGACGGGGTTTGGCAATTCGTTGTGATCCAGACACTGTTTTGACCTCTCAAACGTTCCCTGTGGCGCTGGCCGGCTTGAGCTGCTGGATCTCCTCCGGTGGTTTCTGTGTGGAGTAGTCCGGATCGAACTCCCGTCAAGGATTTCCCATCCTCAGACAAAGCCAATGCAGCCTTTGTATATAGCAACACAAAGCTACACCACGGATCTTTCACTCTTGTTGAATGAAGCAGTCTTGGGTCATCCAATCACCACTACCCGCACAGGTCCGCTGCAGGATCTCATATGCAGGCATGTGTAGTCTCGTTTACAGCTCTGTCAAAGGGATATATACTCGTTCCTTTATTAGGACTGTTCCGAGGTCTCGAGTGGCAGTAGGTCCCATGATGAAGATCAAAAAATTAGTGAAACATCCTGGAAGATTCTCAGGCTGTTCAAAGGAGGGAACAAACTGTTAAATATGGCTGTGTAGTCTTCGAGAGATCTCACTTCTCTCACCATTCTCTATACATCTCCCGAAATTCATTCTTATCTTGTTATTTTTCAAATTCTCGATCGGTATCAATCACGAGGTTTGGTCGCCCCGTACTCGACCTGTATCAAAACGCCCATTTTCCCTGATAACCCCCAAATCCTAATAATTTGCCAGAATGACCAGAGTCTATATTAAGCTCGGCGACAAACTGGAATTCCGTCAAGACTGGTTCGACAAATTCAAGGACAGTCCAGTCGCAGTGACCGTTGGCAAGAATGAGGTTCAGAAGGTGGTCTTCGAGCAAGACGGAAAGGAACACCTTTGCATTCCTGGCCTCAATGGCTCTTCTGCTGTGATTATTTTCTCGCAGCAAGCGGCGATCCTTGCCCACATTTCTGACCTTCCAACTGCAGATATCAGTGAGCAAACGATCGACCAAAATATCAAAGAAAAAATGGAAAAAGTCGCCAACCTGTATAACGAAAACAGAAATTATTTCACTTCAAATACTTCAAAGCGCGACTGCTTGGTGATCACTCCCAAAACTATACTTCTACATCGGAAGTCCATTATTTGCAGTGCACTTGTGGCGAGCAAATTGCCCCATGCATTCATTGACTATGTGCCGCCCAGCTCTACTCCTGGTATCATTGTCATTACTCGTGGGGTGACACCAGTACTGTCTTCTAATCTTGAATTATTTGAATGACAGGATAGTGTTTGCTAGAAATCGGGGAACAAGTCTGATTTTTTTTCAATCTATCTATTGGTATGAGCCATTACATACATTCTGAGTTCGTGTCAAAGAGGACTAATAGAATAAAATAGATGAAAATAAGCAGATATAGAATGAGAAAGCATAATTAGTTAGTTCTAGGGGTGTAACAGTCTGTCAGAGAGCCAAAATACCAGTATATATCTGCAACTAGTGGCCTTGGGCTCTTTTTGTAGTCGAGCGGTATTTTTGGTCAACACAGTCTGTATAATCGCTTAGAGTGAACTTTGAAAGTAGAAATTTCACTAACTATAGGTGCAATCCTGAAGTTGCTATGGGCTCCATAGCCAAGATCTCAAACTTCTGAGGTCCTAGTTATAGGTAGAGATCACCGAATCCAACACTCGATCTCACGGAATGAGATATATATATATATATTTCTGCCAAAGGACGCACCAGGCTCCTTCTACCACTAGTACGCGGTGCCTATGCGAGGCGGTAAATTGGGTGTTCTAGCCCTGAGTGCGATCTTCGTCTTCTCATCACAGTTGTTTCTATAGCAATAAAATATCAGCTCTGCTGACGGCCAGATATGCTTGTGGAGGCTGAGCTACTTTCAAAGTTCCCAGGCGCAAAGGGTAATGATCTCCTGACTTCTTTGATGCCAACCCTCACGGAGGATTTTTGGGTGAGATGGCAGAGGTGGTTTTTCCTTCTGCGTTATGAAGTAGACTGTGGATGCTCCCGCTCCGATCATACGTCATACCCTCCGGTCCCGCGATCACAGATCTCGTACCACTCTACTAGTATGTATCTATTAGCGCGTCTCGAAGCGCAGGGACTCCCATAATAGCCAGTTCCAGGATCTATGCATTGCCAATGTCAGTTTAGTATCTCCATCAAATTATACGTCAGTGGCTTTACACTTTGCGGGGCCCCGCGGATGTTACCATGACTAGTTTCTCCGCTTGCCATGACACAGTCGACGATCTAGAACTGTACTCTTGATGCAGATACGGATGCGAGGTGCGACTTCGACCAAGTAGCGTCTATTATTTATTAGAATAGGTGACTGCTCGTCTACTATATATGATGCTGCTCCGCTTGTGTAGCTCGTTCAGAGCTTCAATCTTGAACCCGAGCATCAGCAGAAGAATATCCATCCTCCAGGTGCTTCTCCCCATGTCAATGTCGACGGACTCCAAATCACCACATCTACCTCCACTGTCACACATCCTCGAGACATGTCTCTATGTCCGCGATCTGAAGGCTTCGGTCAAGTTCTACAGGGACAATTTTCTGATGGAGCCGTTCCTCGAATCCGTAGGTACTCCAACAGATCCCACACGCATTAGTAACTACCTGACACCTTCATCCCTGAATACCTCTGCATAATGCAATGTACAGTACGTAACTGCTGACGAGAATACAGCCCCGCGTCGCAGCCTTCTCCCTCGGCCTCACCACCCTCCTCCTCTTCCAGCTCGGCCAGACAGCCGCGGACATCCGCACCCCCGCGGGCCTCATCCCCGGCCACGGCCCCAGCGCCCCTGTCACCGCCGCCCTGCTCGACATCTTCACCCCGGGTTCCAGCGACGTCGGCTTGAGGCAGCACTTCTGCCTCGCGGTTCGCGACCCGGCGGACGTGGATCGGTGGGAGGAGCATCTGCGGAGCAGGGGCGTCAAGGTGAGGGGGCGGATGGAGTGGGAGAGGGGTGGGCGGAGTGTATATTTTGAGGATTTGGATGGGCATGTCGGCGAGATTGGGTCGAGGGGGATTTGGGCGCACTATTGATTGATCTGTATCCTACCTAGGCAGCCTAGGTAGGAAACACTAGCTGTGAAGAGATGAGATGGAGATGGTTTGGTGGGACGGTCTTAGACGGATTGTTCTGTTCGTATAGTCCTGTGATGCAGGACGATATAGGAGTAAACCGGGCTTGAGTTGTCTCGTTCAAGGGTGCTTACACGCATGCTACAGAATTTGCTGTTACACATGAGCCTGATACGGAGACAGACTACAACTTGAAGAGTATCGAACATCACCTTCATCACTAGGTCATCTAGCGTGAGCTCATACAACTAGAGTACATGATATTGTACATGAAGCGGCCCGAGACCTTTTTTATGCCCGTTGCAGGGCGCATGAGTCCAGAGTGGAGATGGGCCCCGGTGGGAAGCGGCCGGGGTGAGGTATGGGGGAGAGAACTAGGTGGGGAGAGAGGTAGTTAGGATGGAAGGAAGAGGAAGGACGTAGAGGTGCATTCAGGACACATGGACATATTCAGACAACACGTTACATGCTCGTACTATGCAAGACACGCGCGAAAGCCAACGCCCTCGCAAAGGGGGATGAGGTTACGGACAATGGTCAGCAGCTTAGAACATGCCGCCGCCCATGCCGCCGCCCATGCCGCCCATACCCTGAGCGCCCGGGCCCTTCTCCTCAGGGGCCTCGACGATGGCCACCTCGGTGGTACCGAGCAGCGAGGCAACACCGCTGGCGTCAACGAGAGCGGTGCGGACGACCTTGAGCGGGTCAACGATACCGGCCGCGATCATGTCGACGTACTCGCCCTTGGAGCTGTCGAAGCCACGGTTGAAGTCGTTGGCGTGCTCCTCGGTCAGCTTGCCAACAATGACGCTGCCCTCCAGACCGGCGTTCTCGATGATGGTGCGGGCAGGGCGGGTGATCGCGTTCTTGATGATGCTGACACCCAGGCTCTGGTCGAAGTTGGCGGTCTTGACGTTGTTGAGACCGTTGGCGGCGGCCTTGAGCAGGGCAGTACCACCACCGGGCAGGATACCCTCCTCGACGGCGGCGCGGGTGGCGTTCAGGGCGTCCACGATGCGGTCCTTCTTCTCACCGACCTCAACCTCGGAGGCACCGCCGACCTTGATGACGGCGACACCGCCCGAGAGCTTAGCCAGACGCTCCTGCAGCTTCTCCCTCTCGTAGTCGGAGGTCGACGGGTCGTTCATGACGCCGCGGATCTGCTCGCAGCGCTGAGCGATGGCATCCTTGCTGCCCTCACCGTTGAGGATGATGGTGTCCTCCTTGGTGATGGTGATGGAGCCGGTGGAGCCGAGCATGTCCGGGGTGAGCTTCTCGAGCTTGATGTCGAGCTCGTCGGTGAAGACGGTCGCGTTGGTCAGGATACCAATGTCGCCCAGGATGTTCTTGCGGTTGTCACCGAAGCCGGGGGCCTTGACGGCGGCAACCTGGACCTGGCCACGCAGCTTGTTCAGGATGCAGACGGCAAGGGCCTCACCCTCAATGTCCTCGGCGATGATGACCAGAGGGCGGCGCAGCTGGGTCGAGGCCTCGAGGGCGGGGATGATGTCCTGGACAGCGGAGATCTTCTTCTCCGACAGCAGGATCAGGGGCTTCTCGAACTCGACCTTCTGGGACTTGGGGTCGGTGATGAAGTAGGCCGAGGTGTATCCACGGTCGAAGCGCATACCCTCGGTGACCTCGAGCTCATCCTCGATGGTCTTGCCCTCCTTGACGGTGATGACGCCCTCCTTGCCAACCTTCTCCATGGCGCTGGAGATCAGCTTACCAATGTGAGTGTCGCCGTTGGCGGAGATGGTCGCGACCTGGGCAATCTCCTCGGTGGTGGTGATGTCGCGCTTGTTCTGCTGGAGGTAGTCGACAACGGCGTTGACGGCAGCCTGGATACCGCGGCGCAGGTCCATGGGGTTGCAGCCGGCGGCTACGTTCTTGACGGTCTCGGAGAAGATGGCGCGGGTCAGGACGGTAGCGGTGGTCGTACCGTCACCGGCGATCTCGTTGGTCTTGGAGGCGACATCCTGGACCAGACGAGCTCCCAGGTTCTCGAACTTGTCCTGCAGGGTGATGGACTTGGCCACGGTGACACCGTCTGCGGCAGGTCAGCGCCAATTCCAGCGGGGAAAGCTGGCGATGACGGCAGAGGCCGGATCGCTTACCCTTGGTGATCTTGGGAGAGCCGTAGCTCTGCTCGATCAGAACATTGCGACCCTTGGGGCCGAGAGTGGAGGAGACAGCACGGGCCAGAGTCTCAACGCCCTTGAGCAGCTGGGCACGGGCCTCGACACCGAACTTGAGCTCCTACAAGGCTGTCAGTCTGTTTGCCGAGGCATTGACGTAGGCGCGGGGTGTCGCTTTGGAGCCGGTAGCCATCAAGCTCCCTGAGGCTGTAGACGTACCTTGTGAGCAAATCTCTGCTGCTGCAGGCTCACGCCCGCAGGTCTGTAGGAGAAAGGAGTCCGCTTGGCAGCGGACGACAGGACGGAGGTCCTGGAGAGGGCTCGCTGCATCGTGGTGACGGAAGGCGGGGGAGTGGACGGGAAGGAAAAGGAGATGAGAAACGCGGGAGAAGGACGAAGGAGAGAGGCTACCCGGGCCGGGACTCCCAGAACAAAGGTCGACAGGTGATGGGAAGGAGAGAAGAGAGGGAGAAGGAGGAGGATGCAGATGGAAAAGATGAAGCTCCAGACTCGAAAATTTTCCAGGCGATTCGAGATCCCCGGATCTCTTGGCGGCAGAACCGCCTAGAAGATCACGTGGCGGGGTCTGGAGAACGTCGCCGTCGGACATCGCTCGGCCGCACGCATGGAGATTTTCATCCTGTGAATATCCACCTGCCGGACATTCTCGCGCAAGACGCCTGTGTATACACCTGAAACCACCGGTCAGCCTCTGTCTCCCCGGTAGATCTGTTGTGTATACTTCCTTGTCGCCATGGCGATCAACGACAACATCCCAGGACAGCTGTTGGGCAGCCATCACGCACCTGTGACATTCCACTTGTCTTCATGCTGGACTGTGAACCTCACCGCCTCCTGCAGTGCTTCCCGGCATTAAGTGGAGTTATATGCTTTCGCAGTGACTGCGCTGGGAGGCAGTGATGTCCATGGCCCGGTGAAAACCCCACACCTGCTTTCACGCACTTCACCCCTCTTGCTTGTCATCTAAGCGCACCCTTCATCAACTACCGCACCATATAGGCTGTACAATCAACATTTCTTAATGTCCAGGAGGCATACCAGTAGTGTTACATCTGTATATTTTGCTGCCATCTTCTCAGTGGCTTTGCTGACCTCCTGGGGAGACCTATCCATGGCTGATTGATATCGAACCTATTTGGAAGATTCTGAGGAATAGGAAGAGGAAAAGCGGATGGCAAGAACGGTCAACTTCCATAGCTCGCTATTTACAAACAGGATCCTGAATCAGTCTACCAGACCGCAGGGGTAGAAGCCGCATCGATGACCATCAGTTGCCCGGCTGACCATCGCAGGACAGGAGACCAAGAAACCCCCAGCCTGACTAACCAGAGCAAGAAACAGGAAAGAACCCAAGGGGTACGGCTCATCAAGTCCCAAGCATACCCATCGAAGTGGTATTCAAACCGCGATAGGTGTTCAAAAGGATGAGTGAAGCCAATGCTCGAATCAGACGAGAAAAGGAACAAAAAAGGGGTCTCCTGGGAAATACAACACCTGGTAAACACCTAAAGAGCGTATGCTCAAAAAATACCAATAGCCCCCATCCGGCAACTCCAACGGGAAGCAGTCATCGCCACTTCTCGCAGTCTACCCAAAGCTCTATGGCTGAGAATTCAGCAGCTGTCTCTCCAGCTGGATGGCTAGATATCCCCTTTCTGCGTTGAAAGCTGAAGTATCCACATCAGCGTCAAGATCGTCTCAGTGGACCATATCCGGAGCTTCTATTGAATCCATCCACATCATGTCCGAATACGCAGATTCATCCGGGAAAAGCGGATGCTCGATGAGGGCGTGGTCCGGCGAGCTCAAGTGCATAGGGTTGAACAAGGCCGGCGGTTCCAGCAAGTGAGCGTCGTCCGTGCTATGCAGGTCGGCGTATGGATTCAAGGGGATTCCCTGGAGCGGCTGATACACCGTGGTGCGTCCCTGACCCTGAACGGGACTTGGCTGGGGAAGGTCTCCATAGCCATAACCGATCGCTGCCCCCATGGTCTGGTTACCCTGAAGGACGTTGTCAAAACCCCGAAAGCCCAGGAGACCATTGGGAGTCTGAAGATTTGCTGGAGCAACGGCCGCATAGTGATTGCCCCTATTGGCGTTGGGATAGCTTGGCACCACAGTCTCCCCATTCTGGCCCCCGGAGACACTCGGCTCGACGAAATTCTCCAGACCTTGTCTGATACGGAGGGTTACGATCTTGGTCGGTTTCTTGGGTTCCAAGCTCCTCTCAGATGAGGCAGGGCTGCTTGAAGGTAGTTTCTTGTCGTTGGGGTAGCTCAAGAACTGGGCACCGATAGCCACAAGCTCATCACCGCGGTCGTCTGCAGCTCTCTCCATGCCCTGGTCCTCCTCGGCCTCCTCGTCCGTACCAGGTTCCGACTTGATGTCAATATCTTCTCGCTTCGCCTTCTTCTTCTTCCTTGCCTTCTTTGCCTTCTTGGCACGGCGTTTCTTGCCGTATTCCTCGTCTGAGGATGTGTCCGAACTGACGGCTGAGTTAGCGGAGTCCCCCTCGTCGCTAGAGGATGTGTCCTTCTTCTTGGTCTTGAGGCTCTTTTTGTCGGACGTCTCTGTGGAAGGGCCCGATGCGGCATCAGATGTATTGGAGGCTGTTGCAGGTGCTTTGGGTGCAACTCCACTCCCACCGCGTCGCAGAGGCGGAGGAACTTCCTTGTTTGCAGCGACCCTGCGAACCCGAAGCTTGGCCAAGTGCTGGACGATGGCGCCTTCAGATACGTTATTGCCCATCGTCTTTGCAACTTCAGCCCAAGGGATTCGGATTCCTTGGGTATTGCAGACGGACTGCACAGTCAGGAGCAGAAGTTCATTTAGGTTTTCTGCACCTGTCAGCACCGGATGAAAGACGGATGATCTGGGAAATAAAAAAGAAGGGAAACATGCAATGCATATGATGGGAATGACCAGCAGCACAGAGCCTCGTGCCAGTGGATGCGTCGGGAAAGGACCTACCATCCCAGCGGACAAGAGTCCGCTTCTTTGCGGTGCTGGAAGCCTTTTTAGAGCTCCCCATACCTGCTGATTAAGGCCGCTCCGGGGCAGGTCGAGCTCCTAGCGTCAAGGTGCGGGGTTAGTGTTGCCGGCTGCAGACAGAGGTGGACAAATGAACGACACTCGGTGGAGACAACGACTGCGAGGGAGTCGAGGCTATCCGGAAATCCTAGGCTTCTCACGACGCCTGTGGTACCTGTCTTGCGTCTGATGATGATGTTTGAGGGTGGTTGTGGAACCCTCATCGGACCCTCGCTCGGGGATGAAGGCTTAAAAGGTGAGACGACAACGAAATCCAACGCACCTTGGGAACGTATGGTATTCGATCCTTGTGGACGCAGATTGAGGATGCCCTCGTCGACTGCAAGCAATTGAAGGAACCCAGTCGATGAAGGCTGGTTCTTGAAGCAGGAGCCCGTGACGGTTGGTAAACTGCGTGTGAGGCCTATGGACGGAAACACACGGAGGCAGGCTAGCAGATCCCCGCGAACACACACTCTCCGCGCTCGACTTTAGACAAGTGGGTTGCCGGAGGCATTCACTGAGGCGTGTTCATGTACGCGAGGTGAATGCGGGGATTAGTGAATTGGCAACGCGAAGGCTGTCCTTGCTCGATCAGCATCTGCGCGACTGTTGCTGGTTACGCGTCATGACAGCGAATTCGCGCCCTTGGAACAGTACCGGCCAATATTGCACTGTAATGTTGGGGCAGAGGACGCCGCAGACATGGGCTCCTATTGCGAAGATATAGGGCTAGGACGACCTCGACCATCGCAGCCATCGACAGACACTTCTGCTACGACAACTCCCTCGAACATATTAACATATCAGCCAATTATTCCTGATCCCCGAATCCTGTTCTTCCTACGCGCGCAGCGAAACCTGCAGGAAATTGGACAGGCAAGCTACTGACACTGCAGACAAGATGTGCCTGGTGGGTTCTCGAGACAAACCGACGTAGTTTCGCATCAGGCGGGCCTGATAGATCAGTGATATACTTGTAGAATGCAGTACACGTTCCCGAGGCGCATTACTAGTATCTACCGGATCACATATCTGGTCGAGAGGAAAGGGATGCATCGACTCCGCGGGATGTTCTGTTCCGCTCTCAAAGCCCTGCAACTCCACGATCCCAGGAACAGCCCAACCGTAAGAGTCGGAATTGCACTGCCTATGACTTGTTGGATAGAAGCAACATGGCCTTGCAGAATCCTTCCCCTCGGCTTTTCCATATTTCTTTTTCCGTAGATCAGGCCTGTCTTCGACCCTGCTCCAGGAGTGGACTCAATGCCTCTACTGAAGATTGGAGAAGCTTCCTTCGGTCGCGACGTCGATCCCAACGCCTGAAACCATCGACTCCCGCGAAGAGACACGCGGTGAATGGCTGTCGAGGAGTAGGTCTGCGGTCACGTGCTTTCAAACACGTGACCCAGAGCCGCCGTGGCTCCGCGAGCGACGGATGTTCGTCTCCCGCAAAAGCCTCACGATTCCGAACATCGCCCTTTTCCCAACCCCAAACCCACCGCATCCCCGCGATCAATCCCTCAAGATGGTTGCCGCTTGGAAAGCTGCTGGTCTGACGTACGTGCCATCCCCTTCGCGCCGCTCCCAGGCCCCTCCCGCGCGTTCAATCGCTGACCTCGGACTTCGTGCTCTACAGCTACAACCGCTACCTGGCCGTCGCTGCTCGCGCGGTCCGCCGAGCCCTCAAGGACGGCCCTCGTCTGCAGGCTGAGCGCCGCGGCCAGATGGATCTCCGTTTCGCCAAGTGGGAGGTGCGTATCCTGGTCCCCCGTTCTGTGCCGGCATCAACCCCGCCGGAGAAATGGATCAAGAGGCTGACGGTCGTGTCGGATGGAACAGAACGGCAAGCAGGGTGAAGTCAAGCACCTGGGCGCCGCCAACCAGGAGGCCATGGCTGCCCAGGCCGCGGAATCGAAATAGACGACGACGACGCACCGAGAGGAGGACGCGATGGACCGATAGCTGGAGGTGCGATCTGAAGGCGGGGAGACGGACTGTGTATCCTGTAGCAATATTGGCCTGGTCGGTTCACAGAAATAGAATGCCACTGTCCGCCTCGTTTGGATACTCTTTTTTTCTTTTTCTTTTTTCCCTTCGTAGAGAGCGTGTCGTGGATCTCGTAGCGTCCCTGTGGGTGGTCTGTATCTCGCCGTCCTGCACCCCGCCGTAACGGCGGCGGCGCGGAGCCCTTTGACTCTCTGCGCGACCGCCTCCCTCCCTCCGCCCTCAGCGTGTATCCCTTCTCCTCCCCCGCCACGGCCTGCCCTTGTGTGTCTGCTCGATAGCAGCGGGCTGCAGGGACCAGCTCTTCTTCTCCAGCCATGCTGCCCAACAATGAGGTCCGTGTTTCCCAGACGCGGGTCGTCTCGAACGTCGTCGCACGCGACATCACCGACGAGTTCACCAGAGCCGCGGAGAGTATGTGCACTCCGTCTGCGTCCCTTTCCACATTATAGTTTCTTTTTCTCTACTCGCTGTTGGATTATATCCTGACTGCAACCTTGCAGAACTGCACGTCGGCCAGCTCGTCAAAGATGAATACTTTACTCTTTTCGAGGCCGTGGGGGCCCTCGAGGTTCGTCACTATCCGCTCTCTCCCCGCTGATGCGGAACAAGATACACAGGTCAGCGAAGCTAATGCCTGCCGGAATAATGAATAGATCATGGACTCGAAGATGGACAGCGGCTACCTTGACCCCGGAGAGAACCATGCCAAGGCTCTCGAGGACGACTACGACGTGATGCGCGAGTTGCTGCCGGAGGAGGTGGTGGGGATCATGGACCAGTTGCTCTGCCATGAGGTGCGCTTGTTGCCATCGCCGTTGGGGAGGATATGAGGAAGGATGCGGTTTCTGGAGCGCTTTGCTGAGACTCGTTTTATGTTACAGATGGCGTGGCACATGGGACACCCTCTCTCGCAGACGCTGTTCACGTCGATATACCTGGATAAGCTGCTGTGGCCGGCGCCGAAGACGCTCAAGGAGGCTCGTTTCTACCGTGGGCCGCGAGACAACGAGGACGATCCGCCGCTGGTGCATCTGGTGTTGAGGGCATACTGTCTTGCGCTGGTCAAAGCGTGCGATTTCGTTTTGACGCGGGTGACGTCTGAGTACTACTACGAGGTTTGTTGTCTCCTGTCGTTCGTGGAGGGTGTCATTTGACATGGTCTAGGAAGAGGATTTCGTCGCCCAGCTCTACAACCGGAGTCTCCTCAGCGAGTTCAGCACGGAACACATCCAGAAGGTCGTACATCGGGCCTTGTCCTGGCTCGACGCGCAGGAGGGCAAGATCGACGCGGGGTTGAGGCAGGCGCTGAGGGACCGACTGGTGTTCAGACGCGAGTTTCTTGCGGCCTTGGAACAGGACACCAACGTGTCGCAGACCAGGTCGACGGAGCACTTTTCATCCAGTCTCTCCCAGGTCTCGTCCATTGAGAAGTCATTGTCTCTGGGGAAGCCGGTGCCGGATGCCATCAGCATCAAGATCCAGCGGAGGTTGGCCAGTACGGTGCCTCCACGGCCCCTGGTGACCATCAGTCCCGAGGATGCCCTGGCACACCTGAGACGGTTCTGCCAGGATGCGATCGATATACAGCAGATCCTCGACTATCGGGGACCTCACAACTTGAGGGTGTGTACTCTTGCGACGTCCTATTGTGTTCCTCTTCTGACAGAAACAGGTTGCGGTCTGGGCGCTGGCCTCTCGAAAGCCCCAGCCCTCTGTCTACATCCGATCACTTCTCCAGACCTTCATCGTCAACGATAACAAGGTTCTCGGTTCCATCCCCGTCAAGCAGTTTTTCTACGATGATCTTGCGGAGCTTGTTCTTCCCTGCAGTCTGCTTTTGCAACCGGAAAACGACGACGTTGAGATGCCGTCGAACCCTCGTTTTCAAATAGCTAAGCATATGGACAACTTCCTTAAGCGTGTCGCTCAGGTAAGACCTGCATCGTCGTCCTGATTCTTGGCTGTGCATTGACCTGGCCTCAGCCCTTGATGGATACCTTCCGCAGCGCGTGTCTGAACCGATGTCGCGTACGACGCACGCTCTGCCACACAATTGTCGATTGGGACAATCTACAAATTGAGGTACGTCTCTATAACGGCTTCTGTTTTGACGGTTACGGACAATCTACAGGCCGAAGACCTTGACGTTCAACTTCGCACCCTCACCCAAGAGCCGCCGCTCAGCCTCAACGGCGGCGAACCGACCTTCTCCTACCCGCTCAGCAGCTGGGCTTACCACGAGAAGCTCCGCCAGCTTCGCATGATCATTCAGCTCGGTTTTGAGCTCTCCATATACTCGCCCGAGGAACTGCCAGGCATGTACTGGTACCTGTCACACCTATGCTCTACCCACCTCGGCCACATCGACCGTATCCGAACCTTTACTATCGCCGCCAGCAGGCGAAACGTCTCGCCAGCGTCGTTCCCTGGCAAGAAAGAAAATGCCGCCGCGGAGCGCAAACGGGCCTTCGAGAAGACCCTCAAGCTGCTCGACCGTCACACCACTACTGTCCTCGCTATCGACGCTTTCGCTCTCGCCCTCCATGCTTTGTATGTGCTTCTCGCCCGCCACAATCTTCTCCCGACTGCCACCTCAAGCCAGGCATACTCGAGTGCGCGGCTACGCTACGAGCTTCGCATGAAGCCGTTCATCCCGATCACACTACCGCAACTGGTTCCTTTCGAGGACTACCAGCGCGAGGCCATCCTCGAGGGCGACAGCGACGCTGCTGTCCTTGACCGCGCCACAAGGGCCATCGCTGAGGCCCGCAGGGCGTGGGAATCGGTCCTCGCGAATGGGGCTTTCCTCCCTTCGTTTGATAAAGAGCAGGAGTCGAAAGCCACCGCGACTGCTACGGCGACGGCCATCGAGGATGAATGGAGGCGTGACGTCAAGGACACGCTGCGCGCTTGCATCGGCACCAGCATTGCCATTGGAACTGTCAAGAAGGCTCTCGCTGAACGCTCCTCGTCGAAGAAAGACTCGCAGGGATCTCCACTCAACCTGACCGTGGAGATCCCGGAGGTCGGTTCCAAGAACCGCTGGCACGACTGGTGGGTCGTGCCGTGCGTGTTGGAGAAGAAGGCGGCTCCCAAGAAGTGAGATGTTTGCCATTCACACCATAACCGTAAACTGTTCCGTTTTTTAAATTTCCAATGCCCTTGACTATAATAACGCTTGGTTACGCCATGGCATGAATCTCCAATGGTAGGGGACTTCTGCACTATGTTACTGCTTGAGCTTGCTTGTACAGTAGAGAAGCGGACGCCCTACGGCGAGAAGGGATGGATCCAATCCAATCCAATCCAACGGCTGTCGGACGTGGCAGGACCATGACGTTTGCCGCAAATGGCGCTCTTTGATTAATCAATTAATTAATTTATAAATGCCACACTACACTTGCCCAGGTAGATAGGCAGTTACACGACGGGCGCTCTGAGGGGGTGGTCGCGCCATGAGATATGATCCAAAACATACGTTAAAGTGAAATCTTTGCCATCTATCTATCTAACTAGCATTTTCTTGATAGCAGGTCGATGTACATGTGCTTGTAGTGTAGACAACTTGACAGCCTGGTCATGTCTATGTAATATATATACCGGTCATGATCTTCTCTAACATAACGAGCTTCATTATATTTATTTCCTTCCGGCACAGAGCAACCTGCTTGTATCTATTAAAAAAAGAAATAAGTGAATAATTGTTAGACAGCCAAAATACCAGTATTGACTGCAACTAGTGGCCTTGGCCTCTTTTTGTAGTCGAGCGGTATTTTCGGTCAACAATAATAAATCTGTCGATTCTTTCTGGTCGTTTTTCTCTATGAATGGGGGAAATAGAAAGGCATCTCTTGAGATACCGAGAGAGAATGCTATGAGAATGATGTCTACATATGATGCCAGGGAGGCTTCCCGGATTCTTTTCTTCGTCCTCTGTTTTCGATATCTAGCTGGGTGCTTGGGCGTTGACGTGGTGCTTTAAAAGTCATGTGCCAAGGGGATGCCGTCAATTCGATTGGAGTATGCTCACCAAGCATAACGATCAAGCCTTACCTTTTGTCGGGGTCCTCGACATGTCTTGTGTCCGCCATGCATGATATGTGCAGCATATGTGCTGTAGTAGCTGCTGCTGCTGCTGCTGGCCACCGGGACGACGACACGGCCCCGGTGGTGTCTGCGGAACAGAGGTGGAGTCAGCCAGTGCACCCTGAACTCGCGCCACTCGAGGCTCTCCGGGACACGCCCGAGGAAAGCGTCGCAGACGATGGGAAAAAGGCGGTCGGTCACGGAGAGTCTTTGCAGCTGCTCCATTCCCTTGAGGGTGGCGACGGTATTCACCGTAATAACGACCTTGAAACCCTCTCTTACCTGAGATCATGATGAAACAACTCGCGAGTCTTTCAGGGTGATGTGTGGAAAGAATCAGCATTGGCACGAATTAAAACGCAGCGGCCACAAAGAATGTGCGGTTGATCCCCTTCATGCGAAGAAAGAGGTCGACAGCTTTTCTAAACCGGTAGACTCTCTCCGAGTCCTGCGCCTTTTGTGTAGGATGCAGCCATTGAGGGTTCTTGTCCATTTCGTTTGATTCGTCAAATATTATATTCCACTCTCTATACTGTCGTTGCCCGTTCTCTAGCTTTGTTGCTCGTCAGGGGCGCAGTGTGGCGCAACATTGTCATCCTATAGGGCCCGTCAAAGAACACGAATGTTCTCGGTAGAGAGGGTGCTCCCTGTATACCTAGTATAATGCAACGAGCATGCCAGCTGCATCTGAGGAATGTCGGGCAGCGTCGAGGTGGGATCTATCATTGTCTCTTCGCAGGACATGTCGGGAAAGAGCCTCCTTTGGTGACTGCGCGCTTTCACAACTTTCCGAGTCTTCCTTGTTGAAATTGTTCGCGCCAGCCAGGCCTTTCCAGACAGAAATGATTAATGAATGAATAGAAGCGGTCGGTTGAGTCCACGGAAACTGGGGATTTGTGGAAAGAAAGAAATGTCCTTGGCCATTAGGGAACCCAAGCCCCGACCACATATTCCTATGGAATCAAGAAATCCAGAGGCGTCAAAGACAGACAGAGCTGCCTGTTAAATATAAAACATGGCTCAGGTCGCCTTCCCTGATAGATAGATAGATAGACGGTTTTCTTTTCGTCCTCTTCATCGTCAGACACGATGTGGACACATGCGGAGGATTAGAGAGAGCAGGTCGAACCGCTCTGTCTGGTTGAGGCTGATCTGGACGAGACTGCCGAAAGCATCTAACCACTAGGTGAGTGAGGTGGATAGAGGCGAATATAAGCCATCGTGCGAGAGAAGATCCAAGTCCCTTGTAGCTCTGTGTTTCTTGGTTCGATGTGTGTGTTTGTCTGATCCAAACTGAACCGGTCTGGATGAGATCGAAGGCTACCAGAGCTTCCGTCGAATCGGATCGAGTCCGAGGGCGGAACCACAATGACCTCCACGGAGGGGAAACATGTATTACTATAAAGAACGTTGGACGTTCTCATACTGTACAAATAAAATAGATCCCAGGTAGGAGGTAGCTGGAACTGCGTTCACATAATATAGATTATACCATTTCAGGATTTCGAGGTCTCTTTCAAGACGTAGACCTCCTGGTTACAGACGACGGTTGACACAGTCAAAGTCACGAAAGAATATGATGTCAAATCAAGATAAACAGCTTGCCCATATAGCAACAGAACCGTGCCGCACTCATTGCTGCACTGCAAGCTACAGCTTCTGCGCGTCTCTTCTGCACGGCGAACGTGAGACGACGGTCGACATCGACATGTGCCACGGATGGCAACCTACTTCTTGGGCGCGAACTTGGCCCGCATCCGGTCCGCAACGGCCTTCTCGTTGTAGATAAAGTTGACGCTCTCCTGCGCGACGGTCGCCTCGGCCCAGCGCTTGAACTTGGGTGCCTGCTCGAGCAGGGCGGGCAGCTTGGCGCTCTGCAGACCGTGCTCGGGCTTGCTGAAGGACAGGATGCGCAGGAGGAAGGAGCCGGTTTGGACCTTTGAGAACGTCAGTATGCAGGTCAGGTTGCCGGTGAACGGGGAGTCATACCTCAGCCAGGGTCAGACGGTCGCTGCCGCCGAAGAAGGGGCCCTTGCCGTCCACGAGCAGAGGCTCGATTTCCTTGACGACGGCCTTGACGAGCTCCTCCGCGGCAGCATCCCTCTCCTCCTCCGTGGCGGCACGGACGCCGGCAAAGAAGTGCGGCACAACCTTGCTGATGAAGGCGTCGACGAAGAAGGCCACGCGGGCGCGGTAGAGGGCGTTCTCTACGGGAGTCGACTGGGGGAGGAGGTGGGAAGGATGGGCGTCAGCCAAGAACTGGGCGACAATGGCGGACTCGGTGATGATGTTGCCATTGTAAGAGAGGGCAGGGACCAGACCGCGCTGCAGCAGAAAGAGTGGTTAGCAGAGTGTCTCGAAGGGTTGCCGCGGGGGTGTCGACGTCCATACCGGGTTGATCTCCAGGTACCACGGCTCACGCGGCTTGTCCAGGTCGATGATGACCTCCTCGTACTCGAGCCCCAGCTCCTTGAGGGCGATGTGAGCGCGATGGGCCCACGGGCAACCATGGTTGGTGTAGAGGATGATCTTGGGGGCGGCCATGGTGGTTTCGGGGTGTGGGAAGTCGACTGCTGGAGGGACGGAGGGATCGCAGGGAGCGGGGAGATCTTATATGCGGCGAGGGAGCGTGGATGATGCCAGCGGACAGCGAAATGGCGACTGAGGGCTGCTGAGCAAGCAACACGGTGTCTTTAATTATTAATGATTCTGGAGGGGTTCCCGGTCTGCATCCCGAATTCCCCGATCCCCGCACTCGGGGTCCTGGGGCGGGATCCGTTCAGGTGTATCACCATGAAGTCAGCGTCGTCGGGCAACATCTGGATTCCGTTCTCGACGGGCTGGCATTCCGCTCGCGGCCACAGCAGCAGAGGTGCGTTTCATCCGGGACGGACGGTGGATGGAGACTGCGCAGGACCGTGGTCGCGAGCGCCTTTGTGCTGCCCCCAGCGGAACATGTCAAACATGCCTCCCACCGTGTAGCCTGTGTATCCCAAGGTCTTACGGCGGTCAGACCGCTCGACCGTATCGCACGTCTATCCTGGTCCCCGGTTGAGCCCGCCGTCAAGGGATCCATTGTCGGTGGATGAGGGAGCGTAACCGGTCCGGGGACGCATTGGGCAGCCCTCGGGGAAGATGTGCTTGAGGAACAGGGCGGACGCAGGCAGGATAAACAAGAGAACCAGAAACTGCTGTCTCCAGCCCGGCAGCTGTCCGCTATCACAGCGATCGAGTCGAGGAGATGTCTGGATAGACACCTCTCTTCTGGAGGACGCGGGAATCGACGCCGCTTTCAGCGTCCTTGCCCTCACGTGACATGGACCTGCTTTGGTCCCCAGACAGATCCCTTACCATCATGTAGCTGGCGTACGGGTGCAGAGGACGGAGGGTACTGCGTACTTCGCGTCCATATATATATATATCATTAGGGTTACAACTCCTGTAGAAGTGCCTGGCTGTCTCCGGGTCCCTTCGTCTTCTGATGTCCACTACTATCTTCCACATCGCATGGGTATCCAGGACATGCGGAGTGTGGTGCGCAACGAAGCTGGCTGTGTGAAGAGAATGCACCGCTGCACTGGGTTCCATCTCGACGGAGGCATGGTGTGCGGACGATCGAGGTGGTCAAGCCTGCTTCAGGAGAATATATAGAGAGATAAACAGGTATATAGCCCATATATGTTTGTATGTATATTTTGGATATCAGACCAGCAACGCCAGGACTACCATGGTGACCACACGCCCATCGAGCTCTGCCAGTCTCAGCAGAGCACAACTTCGAGGACACAACAAGGAGTGGATATCTGGCGCGAGGATCTTCCCCTGTTGGAGGAGACAGGGTGCAGCTGAACGGTGGGTTATATCTTCAGGTCAGGACTTGTGCTTTGCATCAGTAGCTTGTAGAGAAAGCAGCGAAGGCTGGATCTTGAACCTAAACACGATTCTTTCACTGGGAGTAATGGGAGATAGGGAGCTGCACTGTGCATGGTAGAGGTATCACCCTTGAGACCAGGTAGAAGCCATCACGGTGGCCGCAATGGCAGTCTGAATACTCCAGTATCGTCGAGGTGGCCCACGGTACTGAGGGACTGCATCAGGTGGAAATAGAGACTGGATGGAGCAGATGTTATATATAGCGGCCTCCAGCTTGGATGCTGCCTGGCAAAACGGCAGGGCGCCTAACCCGATCGGGCGCCGGCACGGGGCCGCTAGGCCGCAAGCGGCAGCCCCGCCGGGCGGTATCCCGCGGTACCCGGGCAGCAAAGCGTGGCCGGCGGATACCTAGCGGTACCTGGCGCGCCGATCACGTGCCGCGGCTGACGCACCGCCTCGAGGCCGGCGCGCCCGCAGCCCCTCCATCGCTGCCCTCGCTGGCCCCGGCCACCGGCCACCGTGCTCCGTCCACCGTGTCGTCTCCATCCCATCTCCCCCCATCCACCTCCTGTCTCCTCGCAGCACCTCCCATCCTGCTCTTCCTTGCGTCTCTGGAGACCCTTCATCTTCAATCCCGCTGAGTACGTGTTCTCTCTGTCCTGCTGTCTGCTGCGACCTCCCCTGTCTCCGGACGCCCGCTAATCGTAATATTATTACCTGTCCCCAGTCCCCGTCTCCCCACCAGACATCTGTCACCCTTGAGCAGGCAATCATGTCGGTATGTTATCGCTTCCATCCCCTGTGTCCACCGTTCCATACTGACAGCGTCCCTCGCAGCTCGCTTCAGGGTAGGTTGCAACCCCTCGCGTGACCCAGGCCCCCTAGTGTTGCTGCCTTGCCGCAGCCTGGGGAAACATGGGAAAACAAGATGCCCGTTTCGAGCATGCGACGCTGACGCGCTCTCCCCCCTGCACGCCAGAGTCACCATCAACGATGAGTGCATCACCGCCTTCAATGACTTCCGCATGAGCAGGGGGAAGACCAAGTTCATCATCTTCAAGATCGCGGACAACCGCAAGGAGATCGTCATCGACGAGATCTCCTCCGAGCCCGACTACGAGGTCTTCCGGAGCAAGCTGGAGGCCGCCAAGGACTCCAAGGGCAGCCCGGCCCCCCGGTACGCTGTCTACGATGTCGAGTACGAGCTTGGCGGTGGTGAGGGCAAGAGGTACGACGCGACGACGACGCGCTGTGGACGTGTTTGCTGAGACCGTGACAGGAACAAGATCGTCTTCATCTCCTGGGTGCCCAGCGACACTCCGACCTTCGTACGTTCCCCCGTCCTCTCCTTTTTTTTGTTATCTTGGGAACTGTCACTGACCTGCACACAGTGGTCCATGCTGTACGCCAGCACCCGCGAGAACCTGAAGAACGCCCTCAACATCCACACCTCCATCCACGCGGACGACAAGTCCGATATCGAGTGGAAGACGGTCCTGGCCGAGGCCAGCGGCGGCAAGGCGGGCAAATAGACGCACTGCGCCGGCTGGGTCCGGGCTCAGGCGACGGAATATGCTGGGGACTTGGGCTGTACCGCACCGCACACATGGCAGGGTGCCTCGAACGAACCACTCCATGACATTCCTCGATACATAGCTTCAATTTGAGAAATTGCGACTTGCTGTGTCTGTTGAGAGCGTGCTCTATCTTCCCGACCGTGGATTTAATCTAATCTTATTGCAACGATCGAAAAGGATAATGTTGTCGAAAGCCTGCAGGGAGATGCTGCCGCCTGTGCGGGCGTGACCACGATGAGCTGGTGTAGAGTAGAGCAGGACATCATCTGCGTATGCATCTCGTCTCACGTATCTTTTTGTGCTGTCACTCATGATCGTGGGGATCTTCTCGTAGCTCCTACCATGCGGTCCGGCTTCCTCTCGTCCGGCTACGCTCTCCACCTCCCTTTCCCGGCCAGGGGAATCCCCCCAAAAAAAAACGTCTAGACGGTCGAGCGAGCCCTGTAGATCTCACCCGTCACGGTGTCTGGAGACGCATCGTCGAGAGCATCGGGGACCGCGTTGTGGATGACTCTGGCGCAGAACCGCCTGATCAGGTGACGGCCCGAGGCCGGCCGACGCTCGGAGTCTGCCGGGGCCAATCAGAGGCGGGCCAAACGCCGGGCGTGGCCCGGATGCTCGTCTTCCACCTCAAACCACAGCGAGCGCACCTCTTCGCTCACCACCGTCTATCTCGTCTCCTCCTCCGCCTTCTCCCACCTTCCCCCCCATCTTCCCTCCCCCATCCCCGCTCCCCCCCAGAGCCTGTGCTGCTCTCCTCACCGCTGAGTGTCTGGGCCCAATTGCTCGCTTCCCGCAGTCCATCCACCCTCTCTCGCACAATGTTCCTCCGCTCCGTTTCTCGAGCTGCGGCTCGCAGCTCTTCCATCCTCTCCGCGCGCTCTGCGGCCAGCCCAATGGCCTGCCTGAATGCTCGTCCCCAGATATTTGTCGCTGCCCAGCAGACCCGCGCCGCGTCCGAGCACGCCATCGCCAATCCCACCCTGGCCGGCATCGAGAAGCGCTGGGAGTCCATGCCCCCCCAGGAACAGGCCGAGCTGTGGATGCAGCTGCGCGACCGCATGAAGGTTGACTGGCACGAGCTGACGCTGCAGGAGAAGAAGGCCGGTACGTATCCGGAGGGACCGTGTGGTCAATGAATTTTTTTGTTTTTGTGCTGACGGCCGGGATCAGCCTACTGGATTGCTTTTGGCCCTCACGGCCCCCGCGCGCAGCCCCCCAAGGGTGAGGGCTGGAGGGTCTTCATCAAGGTGATGCAGCTGTTGGCCGTCTCGCTCGGCCTCTTCTACGTCATCCACATGTTCGCCCGCCCACCACCACGCACCATGACCAGGGAGTGGCAGGAGGCCACCAACGAGTACGCCAAGGTGCGTATTTTTCCCTTCTTCTTGCTTCCCCGGCTTCTCTCCGTGAACGTCGCGCTGACGGACCATCATCAAAACAGAGGGAGAAGATCGAACCGATCACCGGTATCAGCAGCGAGGGATACACCGGCAAGGGCTTCATCCAGAGCGGCCCTGCCAAGAAGTCGCCGTAAATTGGAGACGAAGAGTGCTGAGTGGAATGAGGGCAGGCAGGATCAGGCTTGGTGGGTGAACGGTGCGGCGGGGAGATCCCCGCCCTGGTCAGCCCTCTGTGGCCGATTCTGTCTCCCTCTTTGCCCTCGATGTCCACATATACGCTTATCTGAAGAAGAAAAAGCAAGATATATGTACTCTGTACTGTGCCATAGCCAATCTATTTCTTTGTCTCGAGATGTGCATTTTCATCATGTAGGTTGCTATGGTTGATGTCTCCGCGGGACGAAGTCTGTAGCCATGCACCCGACAGCAGATAAGGTCGTAGCATTCCGGATCAGATCTCCTGTTGGAACAACGTTTGTAGCACGAGAGACATGAACGTGATGTTCTGTCCCGCGAGACGGATCCGGATGGTCGAGTAGCCGACGTGTCCCGGGTAGACATGGACATACAAGAGGCCTCTCAAGGAGAACGCGGAGCCATTGGACCTTGGCTGTTATTGTTTTAGCGTTGACAGTCGTTCCGAGTGTTGGCTCTGAGGAGCAACAGTCTGATGGAGGGGTGCAGTGCTGGCGGGAGGGGCATCGACGGCGCCAGAGACAGATATATATCCGTGCACGGAGGGGCATGTGCGACTACCCCGGATCTGATGTGCCCCTCCTTCGAGGCTCTACGCATGTGCAGACCGCAGAGCTACGCTTTTACCCAGCAGAAGCAGAGGACGGTGTTGTCTGCTTGTCTGCTTGTCTGCTTGTCTGCGTGCTGCCTGCAAAGCTCACCGGCGGCCGGGACGGGACGCTGCGCTGTTCTGTGCTTCCATCCATCCGCCCGGCACCACCGCCAGAAGGCTTTCTCCCACGGCCGCCGACAGCGCGGCCACCACGCACGCTGGACAAGGCGACCACGCTGGCCACGGCCTGCCGCATCGTCCGGCACGTCCGGGATGACGCTGCCTTTCTACAGCCTTCTCCGGGCCCGTCTGGCGTTGAAGCGTTGAGAGCGTCAGCGGGGGGTCGGCAGATCACGGGACCGTCGGCAAAACCGCCCCGGAACGGCTTAGGCGCTCCGACGCTCGCGGCCACTTCAGCCGCCTCGCTTTCTTCCCTCGCTCTCTTTCTCCTCCATCCTCTCCATCTCCCCTCTCCATCTCCCCTCGCTCTTTGACATTCCCAACCATGTTCAAGAGGTGCGTCTCCCCGCCAATGCCTCCCTCCTCCCCCCTGCTCCCCGTCTCTCGTCGCCTGCTGACCCGTCTGCCCCTCCAGCGGTCTCGCCCGGACCTTCGGGAGGGCTGCGTTCGCTCGACCCCCCGCGGTCGGCCGGCGCGCCTTCGAGCCTCTCCGAGCCCATGCCCTGCCAGCCCTCTCTGCCCGCTTCGCCAGCACGGAGGCGAACCGCGTCGGCAAGATTCACCAGGTCATCGGTGCCGTCGTCGACGGTATGTCCCTCTCTGTCCCGCCCCCTTCCCGGTCTGGGGTCGACGCCACGGGAAAATCTTTTTCCTGCGCTCGAAACCGTCGAAAACACCCGGCAAACCCCTCCCAATGCCCGCTTCTGCGACACTGTCTGACGTGGGAATGCAGTCAAATTCGATGGCGACCAGCTTCCCCCGATCCTGAACGCCCTCGAGACCAACAACAATGGTCAGAAGCTCGTCCTCGAGGTCGCGGTATGTGGACCCGTAGCGCATCAATGGGCGTCGAGCCGGGCACAGCTAACATGCGAATAGCAACACCTGGGTGAGAACGTCGTCCGCACCATTGCAATGGATGGTATGCTGCTCCCTGGCCCCTTCGTGTGCGGGTGACCCGCGCGGCAGGCTGGACGAAACTGACTCGCCTCGACTCAGGTACCGAGGGTCTCACTCGTGGTGCCGAGGTCGTCGACACGGGCGCCCCCATCAAGATCCCCGTCGGCCCTGGCACCCTGGGCCGTATCCTCAACGTCACCGGTGACCCCATCGACGAGCGCGGCCCCGTCAAGGCCACCAAGTACGCTCCCATCCACGCGGACCCCCCACCATTCTCCGAGCAGTCGACCGAGGCCCAGATTCTGGTCACCGGTATCAAGGTCGTCGACCTGCTGGCTCCCTACGCTCGTGGTGGAAAGATCGGTCTCTTCGGTGGTGCCGGTGTCGGCAAGACTGTGTTCATCCAGGAGCTGATTGTACGGGAGAACCCGATGTACGGAACTCATTTGAGTACCGGCTAACTCGACCGCAGAACAACATCGCCAAGGCCCACGGTGGTTACTCGGTCTTCACTGGTGTCGGTGAGCGTACCCGTGAGGGTAACGACCTGTACCACGAAATGCAGCAGACCGGTGTCATCAAGCTCGACGGCGACTCCAAGGTCGCGCTCGTCTTCGGTCAGATGAACGAGCCCCCGGGTGCCCGTGCCCGTGTCGCCCTGACTGGTCTGACCATTGCCGAGTACTTCCGTGACGAGGAGGGTCAGGACGGTATGTTGCAGCTTTCGCCTCCCTGTTACTGTCTAGGGCGAAGCTGATCATGTTCAGTGCTGCTTTTCATCGACAACATCTTCCGTTTCACCCAGGCCGGTTCCGAGGTGTCTGCCCTGCTGGGTCGTATCCCCTCTGCCGTCGGTTACCAGCCCACCCTGGCCGTCGACATGGGTGGTATGCAGGAGCGTATCACCACCACCAAGAAGGGTTCCATCACCTCCGTGCAGGCCGTCTACGTGCCCGCTGATGACCTGACGGACCCTGCCCCTGCCACCACTTTCGCCCACCTGGACGCCACCACCGTGCTGTCGCGTGGTATCTCCGAGCTGGGTATCTACCCGGCCGTCGACCCTCTCGACTCCAAGTCGCGTATGCTTGACCCGCGTATCGTCGGTGAGGAGCACTACCAGGTCGCCACCCGTGTGCAGCAGATGCTCCAGGAGTACAAGTCCCTCCAGGATATCATTGCTATCCTGGGTATGGACGAACTGTCCGAGGCCGACAAGCTCACCGTCGAGCGTGCCCGTAAGATCCAGCGTTTCCTCAGCCAGCCCTTCGCGGTCGCCGAGGTCTTCACTGGTATCGAGGGCAAGCTCGTCGACCTCAAGGACACCATCCGCAGCTTCAAGGCCATCATCAACGGCGAGTGCGATGACCTTCCTGAGGGTATGTTCACCCCCGTCCGCTGTACGTTGAAGTGAATGCGTGCTAACATTCTCTAGCTGCTTTCTACATGGTTGGTGACATCGACTCTGCCCGTGCCAAGGGTGAGAAGATCCTGGCCGAGCTCGAGGGCAAGGCGTAGATTTCACATCGACGTCTGGCGCGCCTTTCTTTTGAATGCCGTTTCCCTGTTGTTTCCGTTTTCTTTTGTGCGTGTACAGTACCCGTGATAAAAGAAAAAGGAATTGAAGACGCAAGACTCGCAACCGAAAGAAAGGAGCGCTCCACGGTCTCTCGGGCGACGCAGAGCCCTCGACATGTGCCCATGTAAGTAAAACTAGAAATACCCACCTAGTAGATACCCGCTAGGGTAGGGCAATTGTACGTTTTGTTGCATTAGACCTCGCGTTGGCGCCCACTCGGTTTGCCTACGATATGTCGACATGGAGGTATGACTGTATGACTGCGACATGCTGTGCGAAATAGAATGTTGGTGCAAATGTAGATTTCAGTTGTCCATGCCTGTAGATCTCTTCCACCTATTTCTGTTGTTTGCACCCTCCTGGCTGGCCAGGTTGTTGTCAGCGCATCAACCATGTTCTGTCTCCGGGTAGCTAGCTAAGTCGATAGAATGATGGAACTGTGACAGTGACAGTGACTTGCCTATGCAGTCTTGTCTAGCAAGCTTACTCGCCCTCTGGGTTGAGTCGTTCGTAGATGATTGTGGTTCTGAGTCTGTTATTTAGGTATATCAACCAGTATAGCACCCCTAGAGCGGAGCAGTCATTGTGCCTTGTGCCTTGTGCCTGGTTGGTGCCTTGTGCTTCTGGAGATGTGTATGGAGGTACAGATGTACAGGACGAACTGTGTGTCTACTCACATATATAAAACTTTATATTTTTTTTATCACTGGATAGATAGATAGACAAATTAATTGATCTGCAGATGAAAAAGTGTGGCCTCAATTAATTTTTTTGTTGTTGTGTATCCTGTGCGGGTTCCTGGATCCGGGTTGAGCTTTGGATTACATAAATGGGGAGAAAAAAAGATAGCTAAACCGCATGCAAGTACCGTGCAGCATGAGCCAGTTAGGAAGTAAAGTGGAATATGAAAGAAAAAAAAGAGAGAGAGAGGTTTAATGCTGTATTAGTTTTTTATTTGTCAAACATTGTGGGTCTTGAGTTGTTGAAGAGAGGCGTTGATAACTGTTGGATGGATGCTTAGAGCTTCATGAGCCAAGTGTACTGTACGTTCCGATTTGTCGTGTCTTTGTGGATATCAATTTGGACCATGTATATATATATATTTTAAAGATGGCTCAAGTTCCTTAATAGATAGGTAGATAAGGGTCTGCTTGACCCATTGTTGGCATATACAGATCAATTAGCTAGTACATGTCGTACTGTTTGTTCGTTTTGAGCTCCCTGCTAATTGAGTAAGTTTGAAAGTCATCCTGCTTCTGCTTTTTGTCCTGTAATTCATTTAATTTAACAGCATGCTCTCTGAAAATCTTTATTTCCCCTTCCGGGTCTTGTATTGGACGGAGTTTTGCGGTCTTTTTACCGTGCGATGAGCTGGGATAAGCCTTTAGCAGAAGGCAGAAAAGAAGGGCAGGTATATTTGAGAAAGGCAGGTGCAAGGAGAGAGTATAGTATCTCCTATTAGTATAGTGTAGCAGTGATTATCTGCAACAAAGAGATGGCTTTTTTTTCCTAATGAAATCTTTCAATTGGCCTAGGAACAGGCCTGATAGACCTGTTGCAAAAGTCTTGTGACAGACAAGAGAAAGGAAAGGTCATGTGTGTGCAACAATGGCTGCAATGAACCAGTATGACCTGCATATCTGTCATTATTATTGCTCAATGCTATGTATGCTTAGGTGCCTTGAATGACCGCAGTGAGGGGGCGGGGGAATTGAGAGATTGCAATCGCATATACACTCCGCACTGTCGATGCTGCTGGGAGAGGAGGGGAGAAGTGTTCTCAACTTCCTACCGAATATAACTGTGTATGCCTTGTCTAACTGCTCTGCGGACTTTGTTCAAGTTGAACTCAACGTACTGGTTCAACGGACGCCCAAGGGGTCTTCCCTGCGAAAATGCTCGTCGGAGAATATCTCAGCATTTCGAGCCGTAGGTCCGTCACATTAGCCTTGAGTTCCCTCTGATAAGGGGGACCCACCCCTGTTCTGTATGGCGGCCTACGCGTGCAGATTCAATTTCCGAAAATCCTCAAGGTGGTGATGTCCGCAAAGTTCGTCGTTACACACGTCTCTTCGAGTTATGAGATCGATCAATTGCTACATGCCCAAGAAGGACATCACACAGAAGCATCATTGGTCTAGTGGTAGAATTCATCGTTGCCATCGATGAGGCCCGCGTTCGATTCGCGGATGATGCAGTGTGAGTAAAGCACCACCACCTTCGGTGGTGGGGCGATCTTTTTCTATCCTTGAAAATTTTTCTTATTTTGAACTTTTGCTAGGTTTGAGAAGACAGTTGTAGTGCAAGGAGGTGAGATCATAATCGAAACTCGGGATATCAGTATCCGGTGCTTAAAGGTACTACTTGAGAGTTGTCCTGCTCACCAACTACGATAACAATGCGATAGAAATCGGATGATAGCTCCTCAAATGGAATTCTTTCTCGAGGGCCGTCTTGCTGGTTCTCAGAGCACGGGGACCAGGACTAGATTTCTGACAAGGTAACAGGGGCCGCACGAAGTCTGCAACTATCGTAGCTACAGCACCAATTGTGTTTCTTGGATTGTCGATGCTATTCCCTCAGGACGAGGTTGGGATCGTAGGCCAGAGAGGATGGGAGGTCATCTTTGCGCCTCTGTTAAGGTCAATCCCAGGACTCGGTTGCTGTCTGCTTTCCTGTCTTTTTCGTGAATACACAACATGCTTGGAATGGATGGATGTGGTGTACACTCAGCTCCTTTGCAGTACTTGTTTGAACCGGACCGGCAAGACTTCATGGAGCGCCAGGAGTTATATTGTGTGTGGCTCACATCCCTGGAGCCATGAGAACAGGACCGACCTGTCTCGCTGACAGGCACTGGTGGGCAGGAGGGTATTCATCCTGCTACTGAAGGTACGGCGACCCCGAGAGCAGCCCTGTCATCGCAGGATTATCGGGCGTTTCCCTCCAGTCTTTTACACTTGCTGAGATCAGATAGATGAGGCAGGCTGTTCCTCGCATCATCTGCTGTGTATTCTCTACTAATTAAGCACATACATAGGTAGATATACACCTCCCCTCACTTGCTCTGCAGAGGCCGAACATCCCTCTTGCATCCCGCTGAGTTTTCTTCCAGCACTTAATCTTCCTCCTTGTCAAAATAGGGTCAGGGTCACTCACCGTCCTTTCCAGAACCCCACAGATCGAGATCTGCTCGATTAGCATGCCCGGCTTCGATCCGACGAGCGGAACAAGGATCCGTCAGTGCTAAGATCCACCGCGAGACATATCTTCGGCAGCTCTCCTGCCTGTCCTCGAGTTCTCCGCGGGTCAGGAAGGCTGATGGGAGGGGCTGCAACTTGCTCGGCCAGCTACTGCACAGAGGATGTTGCGGGATATCAAGTTCCGAGTTGGCAATACCTCGGAAATTTGGAAACCTACTTCTGTCCTACCACCATCCTTAGCAGTATGTCCTATCAGCCTTGTTCTTGAGGACCTTATAACACTGCATCTCCAGCTTTGATTTCCCCTGCAGAAGAGATCTGTACGACTTCTGATCGGGATGTGTAGCCTCTGGACACGACCTCCTCTGCATGATGCTAAACATATGAGGACGATCCCTCCCTCCCTCTCTCTCTCTTTTTTTTTTCGAAAAAAAATCTATTTAAATTCCTGAATACATTCGTTGTCGTCCATTCGAATAGACAAGTCTCCCTATCGTTAAATTTCATATATCATACTTATTTATATGCCTACGTGTCGATACGCAGCTAGAGACGTATGATATCATGTCCTATAAATGATATCCATACTTGATGAGATTTTGTTGGAATATAGAAGGTCGAAAAATTTGCAAGAATAATTGGTAACACTGCCTTTCTGTTCAACAGATCTCACTGTCTTCATATAAATATGTACTTCTAAGTGGTCATAGCGTTTCTTCCAGCGCAAGAACCTGTCATTACACGTCAATATTCACAATTCAAAGCCGCGTTTCGAAGGAATGTTCAGCACACTTACCAGCGCCGTCCTCGTCGGGATATATACCTGCAGGAAATTGCGCCTCCCGTTCCACGGCAGATCGGTCGTGAAGAAGCGCGTTTCCTTCATGTTCCGCCCGAAGCCGCCAAACTGGGGATCATCCGTGTCGAGGAGGATGCGGTACGTGCCCGCCTGCTCGGTCCCGACGCGGTAATCGGCGAAGCTTTTGGTCGGATGGAAATTGAAGATCCACAGCAAGCCCGCACGCTCGAAGACGAGGACCTTGTCGAGCTCGTTCTTCAGGCTTACGTAGGCCTGCGGCGCGTGCAGCCAGCCGTACTTCTCCTCCGTGGTCTGCATCGCGCGGTCGAACTCGTTCAGGAACTTGTACCGCAGCAGGCCGTCCTCTGTCAGGTTGAACTGCCGGCGGGCGTACCAGAAGGAGTTGCCGTTGCCGGCGCGGGGGAAGTCGAGCCACTCCGGGTGCCCGAACTCGTTGCCCTCGAAGTTGAGGTAGCCCTCGCCGCCAAGGCCGTGGGTAACGAGCCGGATCATCTTGTGCAGGGCGAGGCCGCGTTCGATGATGGGTGTTAGTTCTGTGAGGATGGACATGTGCGTGTACATCTCTTTGTCGCAGAGCCACATCATTATGGTTTTGTCGCCGACGAGGCTAGATGGTCAAAAGTCAAAACTTAGATTCTCATGTAATACGGAGGGAAAGATGGTCTCACGCTTGATCGTGGCTTTCCGCGTAGGCGATTGTCTTCTCGCCGTGGCGCCGGTTCGTCAGCGTAAACGCAAGATGGCCCATGTCCCATTCGTCGTCTTTCTTCTCTTTAAGCAGCTTGATGTACATGTCGGGGATTGCCATCGCCAGACGGTAGTCGAAGCCAACTCCGCCCAGTGAAAGTGGTAGGCATAATGCTGGCATGCCCGAGACGTCCTCTGCCACTGTGATGCACTCGGGGTAGATGCTATGGAGCATCTCGTTGGCGAGCGTTAGGTACATTATACCGTCGTCGTCGACGACCGGCCCGAAGTACTCGTGATATCCGCCGGAGAAGCCCCTGGCAGGGCAGGTCAGCGTAGCTGATTTAGGAAGGAGACATTTTATTTAGACCTACGTCCCAATGCCGTGATGAGTGTAAAGAATACTCGTAACGCCATCGAACCTAAAGCCGTCGAATCGATACTCCTCCATCCAGAAGCGCAGGTTACTGAGAAGGAAACGAAGCACCTCGTGATTGCCGTAGTTGAATAGCCTGCTGTCCCACAGATCGTGTCTGCCCTTCCCGCCCTCGTGAAAATACAGATGATCGGTCCCGTCGAACATGTTCAGTCCGTCTAGCACATTTTTCGACGCGTGGCTGTGCACGACGTCGAGGAGGACAGCAAGACCCATGCCGTGCGCGGTGTCGATCAGTTCCTTCAAGTCCTCCGGGGTGCCGTATCGGCTGCTCGCGGCGAAGAAGTTGTTGACCTGGTATCCGAAGCTGGCGTAGTACGCGTGCTCCATGATCGCCATCAGTTGAATGGCGTTGTATCCGAGATACTTTATCCGCGGGAGCATGTTCATCGTGAATTCCTTGTAGGTTGCAATCCTCGTCTCCGAGGAGGATATGCCGACGTGGGCTTCGTAGATTCGGAGGCTCTGCGGTTTCTTTGGTCGGGGATGCTGGAATCTGTATCGTTCTTCTGCGGGTGGGTTCCAGAAGACCGCGTCATATACAGGAGATACTGTCAGGTCCTGGACCACATACTTAATCCAGGCAGGGAGTCTGTCGATGGACTCGCCGCTTGGGGTGATCATTGCGATCTGGTGCCAAGTTAGAAGGCGCCAACATGCAGTAGAAATTGTGCAGTAAATGCCTTGATCTTGCTGTTATGTGGGATCACTGGAGTACCATCCTTCCCAGACAGCGTGACCTCCCAGACGCCAAATTCGTCCTTCGTCATCGGTGTAGCAGTACGATCCCAATTGTCTGGACAGTATCAGTGTCTTGCCTGTCGTATACCTTTCAACGTCGAACGCACTGAAATCGCCAATCAGATGAGCCTGAACTGCGTTTGGCGCCCATTCCCGGTATGTGATGTCTCCCTTGTCGTTCATGTTGAGCCCGAACTTCTCGTAGCCCTGATCGTGTTAAACATATATCTGATTAGCTTCTTTGAATCGAATCCACAGCAGCAGTGCTCAAGGAAAAGGACACACCCTGCTGAACTTCTCCAGCCCACCCTCCGTGTCATTGATCCTCTGGATCCATTGCTGCGCATATCTGAACCTGCTTCGCAGCGCGTCTTTGTAGGGCTCGAGCCACGGGTCCAGCTGGATGACGCCTGCCCGAATTGAGCGGGGAACCAGAAGCAAGTGAACAGAAGAGAGTGAAGAAAGATAAGAGAATTCTGTCACCAACCTGTACCATCCGCAACTGCGGGCTGGGAGTTGTCCGGGGCCTGGGGGAGGGCCATGATCACGATGTCGCGATGGTACGGATGCGCCTGGTAGCGAGGGAAGAAAGGCCTTGACGAGGGTCTGGGTTGCGAGGGCAGATTCCAGGTCTCGCCAGAGAAGTTAGAGCCCTGAGAAGCATAGAAGCAATCGTACCTGAGAGGGATCGTCTGATCGATATCTATGGTATAGATTGTGATATGGCCTGGCGGTCCATGGTCTGGAACGGAACGCGGGCCGCGCGGGAGGTGAAATCACGGCCCCTCACTCCGCGGACAGGGGTCGACGGTCCCCAGAAAAGGAAGATAAATAAACGAATAGACCATCGTGATCAAATAGAAAACAATTCGCGTCGCTGAAAATTGCCAAGCTCCATGCTCCCGTCGGCTTCTCGAAACTATTCTGTCGTTCATATCTCGTTTAAAGGACCTGTAATTCCAACTATCACTCCAGGATTCCTACACAAGGCATACAGAGATATTGCTCGACGCAAAGCCGCGTTGGAGAATTCGTACTGGGACTTTGAGAGGCTTATACTCCTATCAAGTTTCTCTAGAACAAGCGGCCTTTTCAGCCAGAACCCTGCCATGGTGACTGGCATACGGAATAATTTAGACCTCTGAGGTTTCTCAACAGAAAAGTAACCTTTTCACCCGCGAATATCAAACTAATCATTATGTTCCAATAGGATGCATGTCTAGAGACAGCTGTGAGTCAAATCGAAGGCGGCTACGTAGAGAATGCAAGTATCTGCTGACAAGGTAGATAAGCCATTTATATGTGATTTTTCTGATTGAAGCTGTGTAGGTACTATATCTGTATACAAAGAATCATACAATGAGTGAATATATTGTTCATACGATATTGCATTCGCCTCAGACACCGACAGCCAATGCAACAACCGCAACAAGTAAGGTCCAGACGAGAGACGGCGCGGATATGACGCCAGCACCGCTCTCCTTGCCACTTCTAGTGCGGTTACCCCCAGACGACTCTGCTGTGTCGTCAGCAGTGGTGTTGAAGCAGGGAATGTGGGTATGGAACTCGGAGGGAGACACATAGCGGATATCGGCGCATGCATAGTACGTCTCATTCTTATTATCATAGAGGTCCGACGTGTACTTGATCTGGATCGTAGCGTTGCCGTCATTGTTGGAGATGGATCTTGCGTCCGGGTTCGGTAGCAGGAGGCACCGGTGGCCAGGTTTCATCTCGGTGAAGGTGAGGTCGGAGATTACAGTTTTGAAATCATCGTTGGAGGTTGGATCTGCGATAGGATTCAATAATGAGGATGATAATGATAAAATAATTGGGGGAAAAGAAGATAAAGCGGCTGCGCAGTGCAGAACAACCATCTAATATCATAGATGAACTTATAGATCAAACTTACTGTTATTATAGGAGACAGCTACCTGGATATTCCACGATTCATCTTGGGCGACAAGAGCAATGGCACCGTTTGCTACTCATGTCAATGAAGAATGGTTAGCAAGGTCAAGCATCGACACGCACATGTAGGAAAGTCAGTCCTATTGACGACACCCTGAGCAGAGCCACAAGGAGCAGTATTGTCGTTCTCCGCGCTCCAGGCCCTGTCGGGTGGCCACAGGAAAGCAACTCCGGCCATGGACATGTCCGCAGACCATGCATGGCCGGTGAGGCTGACTGCCAGGATGATCTGTGCAAGATGCATCTTGTATGAAAAAGGACTTAATCTCAAGGATAGGAGAATTGAAGTAATTTTCTATTGGAAATTGTAGTTCTTGTATTCTTTACATCAGTTAGACAGATAATTTCTGGCAGCTAGCGGAGGGGGGGCAAGAACAGGGGTTCTGTAATGGGCACTGAGCTGGGGAACTTATATGTCTCAAGGGAGTTCATGTGTTCGGATTCAGCGCTATCAGACAACATGAGAAACATGACGCTATCCTGCCATAGGAGCAAGAAGACTACTGTTCGGCGCCGAGGAATGGCGGTACCAGCACATCGTACCATGATCGACGTATATGCCTTTTGGAGGCCGGGGTTCAGAAGTTAGCGTTCTTCCAAGAAGAGATATCACAATTGCGGGGCCCGGGCAGATCATCTGATGAGCCCATGGTGGAGCTGGCAATAAATGGTGCCAGTGATGCTGACAGCAGGCAGCCACGGTAACATAACAAGCAATTATGGAAGAGCTGTGTTGGCAGTGAAGGGTACACAGGGGGAGAGCACTAGCTGTTGAGGGCAACAGGTCACTTCACGGAGGGAATCTATAGCCGTCGGATGATTTTGGGAAATAACTAGTGTAGGTTGCCATGTGGGACGCGATGCCAGTTTGGAATATGGAGTATTGAGCAGCATCATCCGAAGTCTCCTGGGTCCTCGACGATCAGATTGATTAGATTAGGTTATCTGATAAGTCTAGTGGGTGGCGGCGGAACAGAAGATTGGATATGCCACTGCTTTACATCTTATAGAGTCATAGCTGATGAAAAAAAAATACAAACTTAAAATACAAACTTAGTTTCTTGTTCCGCCATAAATACATTTCCCTCGAATAAATTTGGGGCATAATGGCTAATACATTCAAAGTGCTCGTTTCATCGCCAAACTATCTCGTCAAGAGGTAGCATGGGAAAGAAAATGCACTGCGTTATTATTTTGCATGTTGTTAAATTTAGCACCAAATAGACTATGTGTCCCGAGACTCTGTGTAGCTATTATTTATTCATTTATATATAGGCAGCCAATGGAAGCTTTTAGATCGCTCTTCAGCCATGGACGCTCTTCCAGTTTGAGGCACAGTTTGTCAGTACCACCCGCCGCTTCTGCTCAACTCCTGATACAGAGTAACAGTAAATATTGCTATCTATGTCTTTCATTTCATTTTAGAGCGGTTTGCTGTGGAAGTCCGAGACGAGAGCACCGTTGTTCGGATGGCAGCTCAGCTTTTCACGCCCTATCCCTGCGAAGTTTGGCTGATAGAGAGCACACGCATAATAAATTTGGTTGTGTAGATGTTTAATGTCTTACCAGCTTCTGGAGATACATTGTAACTTGCAAAGGGACGGATGTAATCACTTCCGAGCTTCACAATAAATGCCAGCTACTTGTACTGAAATCTGCCCCTCTCTCATTTATATGTCCTTTTGTCCACGCTTGAAGTGCTGTTTTGATCAGTTTCTATCAATCTTATAGCCATTGTCTCGTTTTTCTACAAAAACTCATTTGAGACTGTATCTGCAGCTCAATCAATTGTCTCACGTCATATATGTATTTAATAAGCTAATCAAGACCTCAGCACTTCATAATGCTTAGTCTTATCCTGCCCCTCATCGTCTTTGCTTTGCCGGCATTGTCAGAATTCCAATCCCTACCGTCATTGCACCGACGTCAGAGTCCTGGATCTCCAGAATATGAGTGCCACGCAAACTGCGGTACGTACGCAACAATAGAAAAATACATACCTGGAATTCTTTTTCATATGGTTACCGCTTTGCAAGTATCTAAAACGTTTTATAGGTGGCGTTGTAGTCAACGCCCGTGCTCCTGGGTACTGCACGACGACTGACTTCACGACGAAGCTCTCTGGCTGCCTTCAATGCGCCCTCGTCTATGATATTTGGAAGGACTATGGGGCCAGTGTCAGTAGCGCAGCACAGGCATGTGGCCTCTCTGCCGTTCCAGTCCAACCATCATCATCGTCTCACTCATCCCCTACGTCAAAATTGGCAGAATCCACGACTAGCACTCCAGCTCCTACAGTCCCCAGGGCAACCTCTAGTTTAGTTGTTACCAGCAGCGAGGTACACTCGACGACAAGTCTATCAGCGACCGTTCCTGTGGCTACAATATCCCTCATTGCGGTACCAACCAGGAACGTGACGAGCAATGTAAGTTGTCACATTTACTGTCCTATCACAATCGACGATTTCAGACCAAGCTGATATGCGTGTAACCTCGTTCAAGTCAACAAGCACCATGGTGCCTTTCACCGGTGCCGCTGTCCCTGTTTTCGGCAGTCTGGTTGCACAGTGGTCAACTCTGGGTTTGGCCCTATTGGTGCTGTTGTGCATGCATGGGATGATGCTGTAGACAAGCTTTGGAGAGATCAACAGAAGCGGCTGAGATTGTCCCACGATGGTAATCGTACTTTGTTTGCTCAGGGAGAAACTCTCGTAGAGTAGCCAAGAGTCTTGTTAGGTAATTTGACAGTAACTTGAGAAAATATCTAGACAAATGCACTCGAGCAGCCTTGGACTTCCCCTTCGTATGGCGTACACCTTGATAGCATCTCCTCCGACGACGGTACAATTTTCTAGCTCTAAATATGGGTCGTTCACTGCAGCCCGACTGCAGGTTAGCGGTACAGGCAGCGGCAAGGTCAGACCTGATGCCAGGATCCTGGGGATCAGGTTGCACATGAGGTCGAAGATCGCCAAATTCAACATTTTTTCCCCCAGTAGACGGACACTCTTCGCTGGTATCACGGCGAGATGGAGTGCTTTTATACTTCCGCGGTGGCGCTTCGATGCTTGTACAGCGGAGCCTTGAGTGCTGTCACCGTCAATAGTCCGAAGATACGAACAATAGAGCTATATAAGGCCCCATCCTCGCGGCAGATGGTCCTCCCAGTCCTGAAGATGATAGATATACCGTGCACTCTCTGGAGGACCTGCATGCCTCGACTGCAAGCGCATCCCAATTCACATGCAGAGACACCACACGGTGCTCTCTCCTGCAAGACAGAGACCGCATATCTCTCCTGTCCACCATGCCAAGAACCGGTGAGGTGCGGATAAGCACCAGGCTTATCGCCGTCTCGATCACACGCGCCAATCACCAGCGCATCCGGGGCACGCGCCAAGACCACGTTCCTCGACGTGCGGCGCTCGTTTGATGCTCCCAGTAGTGTCCATGTCCATCGCGCACTCCTCGCCCGCAGCAAATCACCTCTGCGTTGCTGCTCACCAGGTCCCTTGACAGGCCCGGGTTCTCTCTCGGCATCTACCTCCTCCTCACCGGACGGTGCCTGGAGAATATCTGTCAGCTTTTAGGCCCCGGATGGCATGCTTCACCAAGACGGTCTGGCGGGCCGGTCATGGTTCTTTGGGCCTTTTTTTTCCTCCGTCGCGCCATGTTGATCTGGATGGTTTCCCGACCAGGACATCCTTGTGGTTATGGTTGCAAGATACGGCCAATGTGCCAAAGGGTCGAGAGATTGCATCATGAGGCTTCACCAGGGGCTCGCGGGGATACCGTTACATTTGTCCAGGATGTCTGCCAAGGAGCATTGCACCACGTGCGAGGAACGCAAGGAGTCATCTCGAGTCAACAGGCCAACTTCGAGCCTGTTGCGGTCGATCGTTGTGATCTTGACCCCGGCAGTTACACCATGTCTGCCGTTTCTGTGTCACCAGAACCCTTCTCGAAAGCTGCGAGGCTTTGAATTTGCATCTCTACCGCCCTTTCTTTTCTCTTGTCTCGATATCGACTCCCGTCTGCAGTAATTTGCAACTTGCACCTACTCTTGGTTACTTCCGAATAATCTCCGAAAGATCGAGTCCGGTCTCTGTCGTGGGGCCGTCTGATCATAGCTGCATGAAAGGCTATCCGCCAGTGATCACCCCATGTGCTCCACGGGGTTGATCGTGGAGCGGTTCATATGGCCTGCAACGTTCTTCTGTGTCTGCGGGGTTAGGTCCCCGTGGGCCGTCCGTCTGAACAGATGTAGATATCCATGGACAGACACTCCCTGCAGCCCTCGCCAACATCTTGCTTTCACCTGAGTCAGATAGGGCATTGCAAACCCGCTTCGACGCTGGATCCCTGTTATCTGCCTCCTGTTGCTTCCCAGAGTCCTTTGTCTGGTGAATGATATAATATCGCATGCCCGGTGTCGACACCTTTTCCTGACATTTGTCCCACCCTATATCCCTGCATTGCTGTAACAGTTCATAGTATTGTGGATGTCAACATCCCTCAGTTATTCCGCTTATGAGACTTCCAGGAATCCGATTCCGATTCCTTGTGCACCCAGTCGTCATTCTCTTTGACTTTCGTTCATCCAGGATGCTGCTGATGGCTCCTCTTGCTGCTCGTTTGCTTTCTCCAGCATTGGCACAATCCACAGACTATACCCAACACGTTGATGTCTTGTGAGTTTATCTTGCGTTTGTCTTTTCATTTTGTCCCCTTTTCTTCGAATTCTCTTTCGTAGACCTTCTCTGACGGCAGCAGCTCGGGCACTCAAAATGGCGGAAACAACTTCCCAGGAGTGGCTCGTCCGTTTGGCATGGTCAAGTTGGGACCAGATCTTTTCAAACAAGGAACGGACGCCTACTCCGGTTATCTGCCAGACGGTGCATTCTCGGGATTCAGCATGATGCACGAACAGGGAACCGGTGGAGCTCCAAAATATGGAACGGTCTCTCAGCTCCCTCTTGTTGGAAATGTCTCAAACCCGTTGTCAGGCTTGACCGTCGGTCGAGCAGCTGTTGACGAAGGGTCTGTTGGCTACTACAAAGCTCAAACGACCGATGGTGTTGTCGTCGAACTCAGTGCTTCCTCCCGCGCAGGGATCTATCAATATACATTCCCAGAAGGAGAACCGGGGCATATTCTTGTTGACATCTCACATGTCTTAACATCATACAGAGGGCAGGGACTTGAGCAACATTATAAAGGAGGAAACTTTAGCATTCTCCCCGATGGTCACTACGAAGGCTATGGTGTGTATGATAATGGCTGGAACAGGGCTCCGGATTGGAACATCTACTTCTGTGAGGCAGACGCCCTCAATTTTGCTTTGGTATTCTGGCTTATCCGTAAACAGGTGGATATTTTGACACTCCTGCCGTCAGCAGCAAGGCATATAACGGCACCGATGCCGATGGCAGCGTGGAGCAGCCCAGCGGATCCGCGGCCTCGACGTCGGGTGATATCAGAGTTGGGGGCCTGTTCTCGTTCAACACAACGCAAGTAGTGTCCCGAGTCGGCATCTCCTGGATTTCAACCGAGAAAGCGTGCAACAATGTGGAGAATGAAATTCCACATGGAACCGACTTGAAGACTGTCGTTGAGGATGCAAAGACTGAATGGAATTCGAAAGTCCTGTCCAAGATCACGACGACAAACACCAACGAGACGAGCCTTAGCTTGCTGTATACGTCTCTTTACTTCATGCATCTCATCCCAACCAACCAGACGGGAGAGAACCCAGGATGGACCTCCACCGAACCATATTACCAGGACTTCTTCACCCTGTGGGTATGTACAGTGCTGTTCAAACCCTTTATCCATCGAACCGTTCTGGTCGAATCTGACACAAGCTGGCAGGATCTTTTCCGCTGCTCGACTGCACTCATGCATATCTTGCAGCCGGTCGCGTACGAGGAGCAGATTAGATCGCTCATCGACATCTGGCGATTCGAAGGATACCTCCCAGATGCGCGGTCCTCCAATTACAACGGCCGGACCCAGGGCGGATCCAATGCCGACAATGTCTTAGCGGACGCGTATGTGAAGGGCGTGCGAGGTGCAGTTAACTGGGAGGATGGATATAAAGCTATGGCCAAAGATGCCGAGGTAACGCCGCCGAACGACAACCCTGACCCGATGGCCCCAGACTCTTCCACCAAAGAAGGACGCGGGGCCCTGCCAGACTGGTTGAGCCTCGGTTTTATCACTCCTAGATTTTCGCGCGCAGTTAGCCGTGCCGTCGAGTATGCTGCCAACGATTTCGGCCTGTACCAAGTGGCAGCCGGTCTTGGTAAGGACGACGCGGAGAAATATCTGAATCGTTCCAGAAACTGGAGAAATCACTGGAACCCGGAGCAACAGTCGCTTGGTTTCTCTGGATTTGTCGTCCCTCGCAATGAATCGGGATTTATCGCCACCAACCCGCTGACCGACAGTGGATATTGGGGCGACCCTTACTACGAGGCTAGCTCATGGGCGTACTCGTGGGCCGCCGTTCACGACATGAAGAAGCTGATCGAACTGATGGGAGGCCCTAACACAACAGTCCATCGTCTCAACACCATGTTCACGGCAGGCGCCGGTGGCGGTAGCGGTATGATATTTGACCCTACTAATGAGCCGTGAGTCGCCATCTGGAACAGAGTGTGGAAGATTGAACTGCTAACATTATGAAGTATGTTTACGATACCATATCTGTACAACTATGTCAACAGACAAGACCTGTCTGTCCTCCAGTCCCGCAAGATCGCCAAGGGATATTATCATACCGGACCGACCGGTCTTCCCGGCAACAGCGACGCCGGAGCTATGCAGACCTGGCTGCTGTGGAACATGATCGGCCTGTACCCGATCACCGGACAGACAACCTTCCTGATCCACTCCCCGTGGTTCGAATCCCTGACGATCGACCTGGGCGACGGCAAGACGCTCAATATCACCGCCAAGGGAGGTGACGGGAACGGGGACAGCGACTTCTATGTCCAGAGTCTCAAGGTCAACGGAAAGAAGTGGAATAAGAACTGGCTCACGTGGGATGATGTCTTCGCGGATGGGGGTACGCTGGACTTCGAGCTGGGCCCCAATCCTGTGGACTGGGCGACCGGCGAGCTTCCACCGAGTCCTGCTTCGGAAGATTGTTCGAATAAAAAGTCGGAAACTTGCAAACAAAAATAGGCAGCGTCGCCTTTTTGTCCAACAAAGATTGAAGGTTGAGGATGTATATATATAGCTATCTGGGTTTATACGTGTATATAGTTAATCAGCAGACAGGGCTAGACCCTAATGAATATAGTGTGATTGCACATTTAGATTTCTTTGTATGCAGCGTATTTTTGCCATCCAAGGTGTGCGATACCATGCATGCAGGGTTTTGTGGCCCAATCACTTTCTACCTATTTTCGAAGGGCAGTAGATCTCTTGGTTTGAGCTGAATGTCTATGTTGTCAGTCTCCTTTGGCGGTTATTTTGTAAAGCAGCTTTCTCATCTCCTGTAGCATGTTACTTACGTATGGAGCAAAATGTGAATGCAGCCGGCACTGCTCTACCATGACCCTTGCTTTCACGGTACTCCGCATATCAACAATCTCCGAGATCCCGAATCGCTGTCGACCTGCCTGTTTGGGTTGAGCGCCCCTTTTCATTCGGTTTGCTTTGCCTGCCAATCGCGACCCAACACGACTCGCTGATAAAATTCCAAATTATTTTACTGGTTGAGATGTGGATTTTTCTGCAGACGTATGTATGCAGCCTTTGCATGGTTACATAGGCATATTGTATCTAATGTTAGGACGGATAAACAGCGAGCTCACGCCGTGGCATCTCTCCAGTTCTTTATCTCCACAAAACCGACCAAGCCATGCAGGAACAGGAAGCTGGATGTCAGCTCATCGATTGCATCTTTGTAATCTTGGTTACAGGCTTCTACGCATGTCCATGTTCGACCATATATAGGGTCTGGTTCAGATCCTCTCGACCAGATCCTGACTGCGGGTCGGGTGGTTCTCATCTTCCAGGTCACGATGGCGTTGTCGACAGCAGTCCTGCTGCGCCTTTGTGTGTTGTATCTCGGCCTGTTTCTCTCTGTGGCTAGTGCTCTGCTGCCTGGTTCGTATTCGAATGGGTATTGCCAAATATATTGCCGTGAGAGATCGCTGACGTCTTCCAGGTAAAAATTGCTCGTACCCTCCCCTGATCAGTGCTACCTCCGACGAGCTTGAAGCAGGTCTCAAAGATGGATGTTTCAACAGCGTTGATCTGGTCAATGTTCGTGTTATTTTGATTGATCCTCGAGTTGGTTTTAATACTGAACGCTGTTAGGCCTATGTCGCGAGAATCAAGGAGGTAAACTCGACGCTGCACATGGTCATGGAGATAAACCCGGATGCTTGGGATATCGCCATGCAGCTTGATCTGGAGAGGAAGAGCGGGATTGTGCGAGGGAACGTCCTGTCATTACTCCTGCCAATTGAGACCTGTGTTTGTTTATACTAATCGGCTTTTGCAGACCTCTCCATGGCCTGCCTATATTGATCAAGGGAAACATCGGCACTCAAGATCGTATGGAAACTACTGGTACGTGTGCACAATACGCGCCTGACTTGGCTCTTGTCTAACGGCACATGAATAAAAAGCCGGCTCCTATGCTCTAGTGGGCGCGCAAGTCCCGGCAGATTCCACGATTGTAGCCAAACTTCGAGAAGCCGGTCTTATCATCCTGGGCAAGACTGACCTCTCACAATGGGCCAACTTCCGCTCCTTCAATAGCTCCAACGGCTGGAGCGCATACGGTGGTCAGACGTATGGTGCTTACTATCCTAAGCAAGACCCCAGCGGAAGTTCGAGCGGCAGCGGTGTAGCGTCTGATCTGGGACTGGCTTTTGCTGCCATTGGCACAGAGGCAAGTAGCAATATTTCTGTCATTCATATGCGAGGCAAATTGTGCATGCATGTCTATCTGGACATTACTAACTATATATCTACCAGACAAGCGGAAGCATCATCAGCCCCAGCCAAATGAACAACATTGTCGGCATCAAGCCAACAGTCGGCCTGACATCTCGCTACATGGTTGTCCCCATCAGCGAACGACAGGACACTGTTGGCCCCATGGCCCGGACGGTCAAGGACGCAGCGAAGATCCTACAAGTCATCGCAGGCAAAGACCCGAATGACAACTACACCTTGGCCAGTCCCTTCGAAACTAGCAGAGACTTGCCCGACTACGTCGCTGCATGCAATGTGTCCGGTCTTGCAGGAAGGCGGATCGGTATCCCCCGCAACGTTATTGACGCAGGGGCTTCTAATTCCTCGTCTCCTGTGATGGAAGCCTTCGAATCGGCCATCTCTATCATTGCCACCGCAGGTGCGACCATAGTCGAAGACACAAACTTCACAGCTTTCGATGCATACACCAAAAGCAACGTTCCCGACAGCGTCCTCTACGCGGACTTCATCAGCGATATAACTAAGTACCTGGCCGGACTCAAGACCAACCCGAACGATCTCCACGACCTGGCAGATATCCGCCGTTTCACGCAGAATTTCCCGTCGGAGGACTACCCTGACCGCGACACAGGCATCTGGGACAGCGCCCTCGCCGCAAACATCACCAACACATCCCCCGCCTTCTGGCCGCTGTACCAGCAGAACCTGTACTTCGGCGGCGAAGGCGGCGTCCTCGGTGCCCTCGAGCGCCACAACCTCGACGCCGTCATCCTCCCCACGAGCTTCGCGGCCTCGATTCCCGCGCTCGTGGGCGCACCCGTCGTCACGGTCCCGCTAGGTGCGTATCCAGCGGACACGCCGGTCAAGTACAACGGTCGCGGAGACCTCGTGCAGGTTGCGCCGAGGATTCCGTTCGGGATCAGTTTTCTGGGCGCCAAGTGGAGCGAGGAGGCGCTGATTGGGATGGCGTACGCGTTTGAGCAGAGGACGCTGGTGAGGGAGAAGCTTGAGCGGTATATTGCGCCGCAGACGGAGTTGGTGGATAATGTGCAAAGTGGTATTTGATGAATAGGGATGGGAAAGAGGTGGGTGAACGGATCTGAGTGGTATAGACGTGAAGGATGGGGAGCAAGATTAACAGCGGATGGGATTTGTTCAAGGCGTCGGTTATATCAAGAAAGCTCATGCTTCATAGCATCCCAGTCGGAGAACTTGGAGACAGTGACCTTGAGAGCAACATGGCGGTTAGGCTGATACCACCATCCGATAAAGACGTCAACGGCGACCTTTATCTAAGCCAACCAGGACGTACCTAGGTCCGCCGAGAGTGGATGTATATATTGACAAGAGAAGGAGATCCACTGGATGGATTGGATAGAGGTGCTCTGAATTGTATAGTGCGCAGGGATTGTCGCCTTTTTCAGCGCAGTCATCATTAGACTGTAAAGCAACCCCGCTGGAGGAGCGCATAGGTCAACTTGACAGCATGGTCTGAGAGAGCGCCTGTGCCTTTCCTTGTGTGTTGGCAAACACATTCTGATTCACATATCTGGCATTTCTTCATGTAGCATCCTCCACATGCCTGACAAAGAGTCAGTCATGAGTCACCAGGGTAAGCGTGCTTCATTCGCAACAAAGAGGGTTTTCTTTCTTCCCCTTCCCTGCACATCACCAGCCACCCAGGGGAACCCGGCCATTCGAATTACCGCAAGCGACAGCGGTGATATCAAGATTGATTCGCCTTGGCTCCCATTTCATGAGCTTGTGGTTGTGGCTCAAAGACTAAGATGATCAGTCCTGTTACAGCTGCCTCCGTGGCGCGGGTGCTAACGACCCGCTATAGCAACGCTCAATGCCTCATCGTGATGGAAATAATATCAAAGCCATCGTCTCGTTCGCGCGTTCTATGTTCGATTCGGGCTCATACACACCCGGTCTCTTTGTATATGCAGACGAGACTGCTGAATTTTCATCGGTCCAGCTCCGCTATATAAGACGGGAGAAACCTCGTCCGAATGCTCAAACCAAAGCAATATCTTCCATCGTTCTTCGAAGCGCGTTCTAGGACTCGTTGCCTATACAAGAGATAAAATCCCTTCTTACCAATATATACCTCTGCGAGTCAAACCTACTCTAGTATTGCTTGTTCATCATGTCATACAACGTTTATACCGTCGAGTATCTCGGCTCGCCCAACCATGTCGGCCTATTTGTTGAGACGAATACGGACAAGAGTGGTCAAATCTTCCACGTCACCGGAAACCTCCTTACGGGAATGACATATGAGAATAAGCCGGCGAAGCGTCCCGAGGACTCGGCGTCGTATGTTCCTGGCTCTCAGAAATTTGTTGGCCGCATCGCGCAGTCCGATATGGAAAAGTTGGATGAACTACGTTGATCTGTCAAACCACCAGAAGCTCAATTGCATCTAAGCGGGCGCCCCAGAAACCAATCAGAGCGGCTTCGCCGCTGCGGAGAATGGGTCCAAGAGGTCAAAGAAAAGGCGTTGGATGAGGGGCTGATTGTTCCCTGTGGAAATCAATTGCCGGCCTAGCTAAGAACCAATCGAATATATGCTGCTGTGTTTTAATTCTGACAGGGTAAGCAGAAGATTCATATTGACAATGCCGAAAATTCGACGGCCGGATTCTTCGCGGAAGGTTTAGAAGGAGAGAAGGCCAGAAAGGGGAAGTTAGCTGTGCAGTTAAGATAGCTGGATATCACAATACTAGAACCACCATGGGGCTGCTGGCAGACCTTGAAAATTCAATTTTTAACATATTGATGCTCACACACGATTGCTCAGCAGTATACTATGCTATAGATCACTTGCATCAGCAGATATTCATTTGGATATTGATGCAGGATACGCCGGACCATCTCAAGCCAGTTAGGTTTCCATCGGCAGGCAATGGTTGCACTGCAGAATTCCCAAAATTCTGGATACCACCCTGCCATTTCCCAGTCAATGAGGCGAATCTCAAAACGTCCACTGCCATCCTCTTGAGTCCCGATTCGATTGATCATGATATTCTTCGGCTGCAAGTCCCCGTGAGTGAGAACAGTGCGATGGTCATGTAGAGTGCCTTCAATCAAGCCACGCACGAACTCAACATATGGGGCCGGTTCACTCTGCCGCAGGCGCTCCAAGATCCCTTCGTTCATATCGGATTGATTGGCAAAGGGCCCCGATATTGCTGGATTATGATCCGGGACCCAGAAGACTCCGTCAGAAAAAGGCTGGTGGTTTATCCCACCGAGATAATTCGGTGGCTTAATGCTTCGAAGCTCGTCCATGGCATCCTTGACTAGTGCAGCGATTTCAGACCTTTCCTTTGCAGTGAGAGTATCCCACGCAGCTTGAAGCGTGCTGCCGGGGACAAATTCCATGACAATGAAGTTTATTCCTGTTTCTGGCTCAGAGAAGGCAGCAAAGACCTTTGGTACAGGAACCCGGCTGTTTGACGAGATGAATCTCATGGTGTCTGCCTCCGCGAGGGAAACACGCGTTCCAAACTTGACTGCAAGGCGTTCATTGATCTTGACAACTGTTGCAGAAGCATCAGGTTGACTCAGAACCTCTGTTGCTGCCTTGATCTGTGCGATTGGCGGTACATCAGGGTCTCCGTCCAGCATTGTGGTGTGGGTGGTGTGTTGCTCAGTCTGGTGTCTGTTGGCAACGTGCGCCGCTCGCTCAACGGCAACCTGAGAAGGTCTTGTTCACGTGAGGGCAAGCTTATTGGGATGGTCAGAACAACAGACAGATGACAAGGTCAACAGGCACCATGCAATTCAAATATCTGGTACCCCTTAGATAGGGGGCCAGCATGGGCTCCTTGGGTGCTTTGTTTGCCACACGTTGGTTCGACTATGTTATATTCTGGGACAAACCACTCGAGCGCACATCGCGGCGCTGTGGCTGAGCCAACATCACCACAACTAACTTCAACCTGCTCAGCTTTTTTACGTAGTAGTTAACTGCAGAGTAGATGATCATATATGTCCAATGACGACTTGTCGAATTGGGTCGTCTTAGACCACTCATCTACCTGTTCTTGCATATAGGTCCACCACACGATCTCATATGCCCGAATCCGGCCTAAGACGGCATATATGACTCCGTCAAAGGAATGCATCGTTCCGTCAAAGGAGTATACTGAGTTCTTTATGAGTATATTTCGGGAGGTAGGACGGCTGTGAACCTGTGACGAAGCTCAAAGGCTTGGTGGGGATTTCTAAAATAATCATGGGCAAGTCAAGGGAGGAATTCTAGCATGTCTTCTCTGGAGCTCTAGTTCTTCACTATCCTCTATCACTTCGTTTCAGGTGACTAGATAGTCTCTAATCAATTCGTTTAACCCGAAGTCACTCTGTTGATCTTATTGATATCATTCTTCACGACTGCTGTTGGCATGTTGTTTTCGAAGATATATGTAGAGCTATGTACTGTGCATACTCCCGAGGCATCTACAACCTGCAGTACCATTCATCTCTATCAGGTAGTAATCTCGTCGTGCCAATGTTGCTGAGGCTATTTTGTTTTCTCTCCCCGCCCATTCCCTCATTCCCCGCCTCCTGACTTGCACACTCCAATTTCAAGCCAGACAGGGGCCTTCGATCCTGCGCGGGCAGCTCCGATCCAAGTTAGCAGGGACATTTTTCATGAAGAATACACGGAACCTAGCACAAGACCTGGCCCCCAAACAAAGCGTGCTAATATCTAAGCAAAAGCTCAGTCATTGTTCTTGGCCAACGCTTTGGAAACGCACCGTGGCCCTCTCCATCCCGCTCTGGGCATGGTAGATGGATCCGCGGCAAGGGTTCCGCTGTCGCCGAAAAACTCACCTACCAGAACGTCTGCTGAAAGTCTGAAAGAGTGTACGCAGCAGTATCAAACAATTCTGCACGGCCTCCAGCTCTGCTGCGGAGCAGCGGACGGGCCAGCTGTTCTCTTCTCCAGTCTTGCAGGAATATCGTACAAATTGTCGAGTAGGAGCCCCTGTCTCCGGCTTAGTACTTCCGGTTCTGCAGTACATCTCGTATCGATTCCTTAATGACGGGAATGAATTCGCATCATCCCCCGGTCATCAATGGCGCAGGCGTTCCAGAACAGCGGGCCGGATACCAGCCCTTCTCTTGGTCTTCCCCTGTCAAACCTTAGTGCGACTTTTGTTTTCACTACCCTTGTATACCAAAATGCTATCATAATCTGGTACTCTGGGTCTAATTCGCAGTCGATTCCTGCTGCTCCAGTGGCTCGGAAGCGAGCCAAAAGTCGAACCAAGCATCCCTGACCGCGTACTGTATCAATTCTTGATCTTCGGGTGCAGAAATAAGGAAATGGCGTTCGGGATGAGACTTCAGGGATCACATCTTGTTCAGATCGTTCTTTATATCCATCCTTGTTTGCGCCTTGATGCCACGGTTTATTCCCATCTAAGGAAGGCCCTACTTTGACCGTCGCCATGGCTAGCAGCTTCGTGGTTGAGTTATGGACCGGATACGTCGTGGGCATGGGCGCCTTCTTTCTGCGGTTCTATGCAAGATGGAAGACTGTTGGGTTCAAGAAGTTTGCCGTGGATGACTTCTTTTGCTTTCTTGGAATGGTCAGCACATGAAAGCCTTCTCTCCTTTTTTTTTAACAAGACTGATGCGTAGCTCACAGGTATTCTTTACATTTGACGCAGGTTTAACCTACATTTACGGTACTCCCCTATCTAAGTACCGTTGGAAAGCGCTGGACTAAAGGATCTCATCTAGGTACAAAGGGCAGCTCTGTCGGTCTTACTCCAGAAACAGCCCTGAAACTCGACCCAGAAACAGTCAAGGCGTTTACCATCGGCTCAAGGGCTCTTTTCTTCGCATGGATCTGCTATATCACCTTTACATGGACCCTCAAGGCAGTTCTCCTAGGCCTCTATAGTCGACTCACGTATGCTGCTGTCAGCCCTAACGCCCGACAGATTGATCTTGTCAGATTCTGATATCGTGTGCACTCGCAGGCTAGGACTTTGGCAGCACAAGCTTGCGCGGTTCATGTGGGTATGGTGTTTTCTCGCATGGAGCGTCTGCATCATATTTCACTTCGCCGTATGTACGCCGCCCCAAAGGGCCTGGCAGGTGGTGCCATATCCAGGAGGTAGGCTACATGAGAATTGGATCACTTGTCTGGTTAGCTGATAATATTGCAGATAGCTGCGTCTTGCGCAAGCCGAACCACACGCTCGTTGGCGCGTTGAATATCGCGTAAGTAGTCCCTACAATGACTAATCGACAGCTAGATCCAGGCAAGCACTAATTCTCTACTGATAATAATAAGGTCCGACATTGGTATTATCGCGATTCCTCTCCCTCTTTTGTTTACTGCACGTCTTCCACTCGCCCGCAAGATCGTCCTTGGTCTGCTCTTCTGCTCTGGTATATTTGTCATCGTTACCGTCATCCTACGTCTCGTTTTCTCCCTTGGAGACATCAATTCTTTGCCCACAGCCGGCTCGTGGGCCCTCCGCGAAACTTTCGTCTCGGTGATCACCGTTACCGCGCCTGGAATCAAGCCGCTCTTCAACCGGAACAAGTGGATCAACAGTTCGCTGCAAGGCTACCAGTCGGATAAAGCTACCGGAGCTTGCAATTCTGGATTCAACACCCACAGCTCTGCGAGAGGGAACTTCACATCCGTGACCGCATACGAGGACGGCGCAGCTGGGCAGGGAACCGGGCGCCAAAACTACGAGCTCTCCTCCATCCCCTGGCCCAAGAAGGGTGCGAAGAAAACCGGAAGACCGTATCAGTCTGACTCCGGAAGCCAGGAACATATCGTTCCTGCGAAGGAAGAAGACAATGCGATACATGTCGTCACGGAATACCGGCTTGAACACGAAGGTTCCGATGGATCTCGCGTTTAGAGCGAGAGGAGTGGCAGAGAAAGAAGCCTTAGTGGAGCGAAAAGTATTGACCGGGGTAGTAATCGGGCGTTAACTATATAAATCTTCTGTGTTATTTGGAGGTTTCCGACCTGCCGTTCGTTCTTTTCTAAGGAGTCGCAACTTACAAAGGCACTCGGTTCTATCATACCCTTTGGCAGACAAAGACTATGGACAAAGGGACAATCTACGACTCTGTTTTGATTTCTTTTGATTCTATATTCATTCATTTATCCATTCGTTTTAAACTGTTTTGTAGTTTGAGTAGCAGAATCGAAAGAATATACCGTTATAAGTCTAGGACCCAGAGAGGAAGGCTGTTTCTGGCAGACAGTTAAACTACATAAGGCCAATATCTCGTAGGAATATATTTTCAAAAAACGCATCCCAACTCAATTGGCTGAGGCAGATCTGCGGAGTATATTTCACTTAGGCTGCCCAGCGTACTCCGTAGACAGTTCAAAGTTCGGCCCGAAGTGGAAAACCTTTCCTTTGCAACCTCCCCCCTTAAGCAAAGAGATAACTGCCGCTCACGTTTACCTCTGGAACGTGTCATCTCATACGAATAACAGATGAGACAGTGGACGCGTTGCAGGCGCCGGCCATACTTGGCACAGTAGTCTACGGCAGGCGGAAAATGGCTCCGGCGTCCACTCAGACACATACTGTAGAGTGGGGGGAGGGAGGGGAGGGGGGGGGAGCTCGTTTGTCAACGAATTGGGCGCAGCACAGATAGCGATGTGGTCTGAGCCCTTGGCTTGCTCTGCAATGGCATTACTCGTGCCAGTGACTTTCTGTCGATTCTTGCCCGATTTGAACTTTGTCACAAGATGCGCCGCTGTATACATTTTGCGGCGCAGTCAAGGACACTTTAGTCGAAGATTTGACAAATTAGAAGCGATGGGCCCTAGAGCCAATTAGTTTCTGGCTAGGTTTCATGCTATTTATTAAAGTGCTAACAGTATAATGAAAGGAGCAGTTGAGTAGGATTTTGAGTTAATGGAATTATGTGACAGGATTTTACTGGACAGTTAGATTCTCTTTTCTATTAAGTTGCAGAAGATGGAGCTACGAGACGAGTCGAAGACTAATCACAGCGGGCTTCGCAGATGGACGTATTTCCTGCACCGAAACAACAATCACGCGGCGACTTCCTCACGGAAGGGTCCTACTGGATTCTCAACCTTCTTGACGAAGATTCCCTCGCGCACCTCACCCTCGACACCGCCCAATGCACCCGTAGTACGATATCCAAGGAAAGCTTTGACACGATCTGTGAGCTTGGCCTCGACCTCTGGCCGGATCGAAAGGAAGTTGTTCTCCTGTTGGCGGATGAAGGACCGCATAAAGAACATCAAGATCGCTGGACGCTCGCCCGATTTGGCGCGATTGGGACCGGTACAATGCCACAGTCGGCTATCGATGCAGAGGGCCGTACCGGAGGGTCCTTCGGCCGCCACCGTGCCTGTAATGTCGAAAATGTCGTCCGGTGCAACGGCGCCGATGTGGCTGCCGGGATAGACGCGAGTGCCGCCGTTCTCTTCGGTGACATCCTCGAGGAACCACAAGATGTTCAGCCCAAAGTTGATATCGCGAATCGGAGGCTGGATCGCGACCTGATCGGTGTGCAGCTGCATTGGGATATTACCGGGTCGGACGATATTGGCACTGTAGCTGTGGATAAGGGCCTGTTCGCCGAGGAACTCCGGGATGATTTCGTCGATCAGCGGGTGTTCCAGCAGGTCAAGGAACTCCTGTCCTTTATTGACGAGAGTCCATATCCGCTGGTTCGGGCCATGGGGGCCACCGTCCATATTGGCGACACCGGCTTTCCTCTCCCCGGCCGCCTGCTGCTGTACGGCTTTCTTCAGAATCGCCACCTCCTCTGGAGTGAGTGCGTTCTTGACCAGGCCGTATCCAAACTCGCGGATGTCCCGCTTGACCTGTTCAAGGTCCTCTGTCGGCTGGGGTAATCTCATCCCTGGCTGGTAGTGCTTCGGGTTGCTAGGATTTACGGGACAGAGCAGGTCGGCGAACTTGATGGCAATACGGAGGTTTCCCTGCGGCAGGCTGGCTTCGTGGAAGTAGGCATCCTTGAACAGCCCGTAGCGCGGCTCCAATTTGCCCTCGTAGAACTGGATAATGTACTCCGGCTTGATGTTTAGTCGTGTATCTGGTGTGTCTTCGGTCTTCTCGAGCAATCGAGGTTCACCGCGGGCGTCGATGAAGATATCAGGACGATTCGCACCCAGATTGACCATCAGCAATCCGTTGAGCATGCCCATACGGGGGAGTCTTTCTTTGATGATTTCGAGTGCGCGTTGGTAGTTTGCTTCGGACCTGTCTTTACCGTACTTGGGCCCAACTTTTCGAGGGGCAGTGAATGAAAGCGTGCGAGTTTCGGTTGTAGCTGATGGCGCCATGGTGATGAGGACATCAAATGATGTCAATTTCACAAAGCGAATGGTGGAACAATAACGATAGTGATATCAGGAAAATGAACATACACTCTTTCTTTGCCCTCTCTCAACCACTCTGCTACCCCGTATATAAGCTCTCGGCGCCTTGCAGACCTCCACGACAGAGCTCTCCCCCGCATGGTGGTATGATGGACCGTCAGCTTTTTCACAGTCAGCAAAGCATGGAGAATGCCTGTTCGACGCATTAGAGCCAAAAAGTAAGCACCAGTTATCTATAGCTTCAGTGAAGATAGGGTGCCATTTAGAGTCGCGACAGGATTGGATTCGAGACCGCCATCGGGCGTGGCATTCCAACAAGGCAGCAGTATGTCTCTTGTCTCTTGTCCACGGGCAATGCACTAAGTAGGCCACGTCTCACAATATCGGCTACGGCCTGATAACCTGGTTGTATGGCCTCTCGGCTACCAGTGGGAAGACTTGAATTTTCCGCCCCTAGCATCCGGCGCCCGCAGCCAACAGTTCTACGCGGAATGATGGCTCGAGCTCGATATCCCCTGTCAGACTGCGTAGTAAGTGTACCTATGTATGTTCAGACTCCGCATTGTCCTATAGACCCCATTGGGTTAGATGAAAGTTACTGAACCACTAACCATCGCTCAATAATAAGGTCCTGGAGATGCCAACTTAGCAGCACCACAGGGAACCCGTAGGAATCACACCGCTTGTTTTGAATTACAATTAGATGTCCAGCGATTCTATCGCGTAGATTCGTCAGTGTCTAAGTTAGTTCGCGGCTCCTGCCAGCAACTGCGTTCTTCTCGCCGAAAGGGTTCCTATCTCGACGAGATACCTAACGGGACGATATTGCGAGCCAAGCAACTTCATATCCATTTCTCCCGGTTTATCTCAAATATTCACGGGAGAGGTAAAAACAATGATAATGCCAAGTAGTTACGCAGGTTGACCAAGTATACAACTGCGTAAGGAGAACTGACTTTCAAATTTCAGCAAGCGGTTGCCAAGCCTAGGACACTGCAACAGGCTTAGCGCTCGGGAGCTTTCGCGGCCCGCGGTCTCCACGAAGGGCGTCTTTATCACGCTGTGCCGCACGGTTTGGGGCCGTTGCAGGGGCCAGGGGCTGGCACTAGGAGGCATCCGAGCCGCTGGAGAGAGCGGGATGTTGGAATAGCCTCACGTTTTGACGCCGGAAAGTCTTCCGGATGGGTCTGGCAAAAATGGGTTCGGGCCGGCGGAAGCCTGAAGGACGGTCGAGCTCCTGACCAGCTGAAGATCTCCACTGCTTTTCCACAATCCGCCCCAATGGGATGGCCGGCAGCTGAAATGGCCCTCCTCCACACACACACGGCCGGGCTCGCCAGCTTTCACAAACCCCTGCTGCGTCCATACGAGCCTGGAGGCCTAGGCCTTCCCCCAATAATCTTCTCTTGCAGGTACACAGATGTTCCTCTTGGCAGTGTCATTGGCGAGTCGCGTCCGAGGGCATCAGCACCTAATTGTAAAGATATGACCAATGAGCATGCCATACGGCAGACAACAAGTCTGTCCCAGGAAAGCAATGGTCAGACTTACCATGAGTGGCACTAGCGGCATCTTTGTTCAAACGACACCAGCACCGGTAGAGCTGTTAAGGTTTTGCACCTAATCGACGGGCCCGACGCGATCGCGTTCGTCAAGATTTCTGGATGCCACTGGATTGCCTGAGGTCCCCCGTGCCGTCCGAGCTGTCACATCGAAAAAGGAAAAGTGCTGAGGGCCGAGGCCCAAAGGCTTAGCGGCTGCGTCGTGGTCAGACCATCCACCAGGGGTTCGTTCTCTTTGTCGTCCGTATACGCAACGCAGCCGCGAGGGCGACTGCGTACAGTTCATCCACGGTCCCAAACACGAACGGGACGGCTGGTGCTGATTCGAGTATCTGCGGAGCCCCTGAGTATGGATTTCCGCCATATCTGCGAGGCTGTCTGCGCGTGCTAGGTAGAGATATATGGTCGACGCACCCGAAAAGATTCCGTGGATCTGCCGCGTTGCGTCTCATCCAAAGCATGGACATGGCCGACAAACACCCAGGCAAGAAGGGTCGAACAGGCGCCTCCAGTAGCGCATCGGAAAGCAGGTCAGGAGCCGCAGCTGTTCATTCTGGATGCCAGACACCTTTCCTTCGGAGCTGGGCTGACACGAATCTCGAGCATAGGAAACTGCGCAACCGACTCTCCCAGAAAGCGTTTCGAGCCAGACAATCCCTCTACATAAAGGAGTTGGAAAAGCGACTGGAATGGTCCAAGAAGTCGGGGGTCGAACCAAATGCGGAGTTGGAAGAAGCCAACAGGGAGCTGCGCGCCCGGCTGCTCGACTGCTATAAGAAGCTGGAGAGTATGCAGGTCACGCTGAAAACACTCTCGGACTCGGTTGCGATAGCGTTGGGGATCGAGGTGCGAATCCAATGTCTTGTCTAGCGTGGTGGACAAACGTCGCAGGGCCTCGCTGACCGGGCTTGTTGGCTGCGCTCAGGGCAACAACGCGTCTCCGCACACTCTCACCCACGATGAAGGCGACGAGGCCAGTGTGCCGCCGTCGGCGTCTGCCCCGAGCAGTCTCCAGAGTGCATGGAGTCCAGACAACTACCTGTCGCCTAGCCCTAGCGCAGTGAATCTCCAAGGTTGGCCCATCCTGCTCGATGAACCTTTTGAATTCTCATGGGCTGAGTTCGCAACGGGATGGGAGCTGACGCACCGTAGGACAGGAACTGATAGACGCTGAGACGGTCTTGGGAACGGAGCCACCTCAGCAGCCGCCAGGCAACGTTGCATGGCGTCCGGGGAACGAGACCTGGAATCAGCTGGGTCCGCAGATATCGGTTTCGTATCAGCAGATGATGGGGCCTCTGCAGTACCGCCATCTTTCAGGGAGTGGTCCAGTCCTGTTGCATGATCAAGACTTTCATCTTTGTCGAACGAATTCGACGTTTTCAGATCACATTACGGTCTGCGAAAGCCTCTTGAGACAGAAATGGCTACAGTCCGGAGCGTGTATGAGTGGAAGGGACGACTGGTATGCTGCACTGGGTGCTCCCTCATGTTCGGATGCAAGGTCTGACTCTGATAATGGTAGCTGACATGATCGTAGTCTCATCAATTCTGTCTACTTCATGCTCTCGACGTTCATCTGTTTGGCATGGCCGACGATGACCTCGTGGCACACGCATACCAGAGCCCACATCCCGGTGGCCAAGATCATTACATGGCATGTCAACCCGACTCCTTCGACGTACGCGGATCTAGGCGCTGCAGGGTCAGCCTGGCTGCCCACGCAACTTCAGCTCTCCGTGCCTCATCCAGCCATTATCGACTGGATACCATTCCCGGCGCTGCGGGATAAACTCATACTCTATCATTCAGCAAACCCACGTCTCGACGATATCATCTGCGATATCGGAAACAGCTATGTGATGGAAGCGGATATCTCCACATTTGTTGCCGGGGTTGGCTCTCTGAGGGGGTACATCTCAGTTTGGGATCTCGTGAGAGCTATATCTCCCAAGACCACAGACAGTTCTTCTGGAGGCACTGATGCCAACATCGTGGAGCTGAACAATGCACTTGGGACTGATTCTACCTGGGCACACGGAAATCGGGGCTCAAATTGCCAGGCTGAGCAGGGGAAGGATCTGGGCTGCTCGTTTCCAACACTTCCAGCGCCAAGTGTCGATGTGCTGTTCAACTCGAACACTCTAGCATTTCAAGCGTTCAAGATGTTGAATATGGATAAAGGGCCCTGGAGGTTCAAGCTTGATCCGGCGTTTTTCGAAAGACATCCCGAACTCTACGACCCTAAAACAGACCTGATGGCGCACGGGCTTCCCCTGCGGCCATCGACCCGAAAGTCTATAGAGATCCCTCGACCTCTAGATGATTCTGTTCTGGGAAGATATCGTGAACTTGTCTCCTGGAATTTTGATCTGGGGCTTGGAAGAAGCTCCTAGTATTGAACGAATCGTTCGTAGAGTATATGCTACGCAGTTCAAATGTAGAACATTTTAATCTACTTTACGCTGTTATCCATGCTTAAACTAGTCATCCGAATTGTCCGCGACTCCTAGGTTTTGAGGCATGCTTTGTGCATTATCCCTCGAGACCAGAGGTCCCTGTCTGTTCTGTATGGTAATGAAATTTTTAAAATTTTTAAGATTTTAGGAAATTTGAATTCCAAAGGGGCTTGCGCATGTTTGCGGAGATCGGAGAAAAGACGAAGCAAATGCATATCAAACTGAGTTGCTGAGATTGGCAAAATTTTTCCCATCTCCTCCCACAAGTTTAAGCATTGTCTCTGCAGGACTGCAGACAGCAAGATGCAGGTACCTATTCTAGAATCCAGTAGGCAAGCGTCGTATCTTCACCGTATCCGCTCGGCAATATCGACCAAGTTTTTTAATCTCATATCAACAGTCCCCAAAATTCAGCATACTATCCAAACATGCACCTCGAACATGTTTCGCGGGAGTTGGACTACGGTCAATCACAGTAGGACGCCTAGTACGGTCCACTGACAGGGGGTATTGATTTGGTGCTGCCTTCCAGCTGCAGTGCCAGTGTTCTCGCCCGAGTAGCCATGATAGGTCTAGATCCTAGGACCTGTATGTCGCCGCTATCGATGTTTAAGAGACAGTCCTCAGGGCGGCGTCAAGATCTGATCCTTGTCGGTGGAACTGTACTAGGAGTCCCGTAGAGGCAGGCCTGCGTAGGTAGCACAAACTACTGCGTAGCTTTCCCTTTCCTGACCTCGGAGGCACAGTCAGCAGAAGCTGACTGTCATTCGGCATAGGACACGGAAGGCATGTTCTAAACGCCTCAGTACGGAATGATATGCTAGCTAAACGATATCTTGGAAGTGTGAGAAGAGGAGAGGCGTCTGTCGGAAGTCGTCCGCGTTCAGCCACATTAAGTTCAGCCACATTATTTCCAAATTGCTGAAAGATGGGAAGTATCGACAAATGCATTTACCTTGTGCCCTTATCTCGGTACCGAAGCTGGTCGATCACCGGGTACCGACAAATATCTGTTCCTTACTGGACAGTTATCTGTATAACCTTGTTCAGAGTGCGGAGATCTACATTCTCGGGTCAATTCAGGAAATATGGAACGATCTTTGGACGAAGTTTAAAGTTTTCCAGATGCTGAACTCATGAAGGATCTCCGGCGCTATTGAAATACAGGTGGGATAAGAGATAGAAGCTCCCAAAAGCATTGTATTCTCACTGAACCCCCTGGATAACGGTAATTTGAGAAGGCAAATAAACGGTTGTATCCGGAGCCGTTTAGACGTTTCCCATCTCGTGCCTCCTTGTTCTCTTCTATCTCATTCAACATGTCCAATGAAAAGCCACATCGGTCTTGCCTCCAAGAATTGGAGCTGGAGCACGCGAACGAGGGCCAGATAGAAGATATTGCGCATTCAAACACAATATCAAGTGACCAGGCTATTCTCGGACAGAGTACTTTCTGAGTTTCAAACTGATAGCATGCATCTTTTCTATCAGCCTGGCAACAACAGCCAGCTACTGGGGCTTCCCCCCCAGCCGCCATTTTGACTTATATCAACCAAGATATAGGTATGGTATCAATAGCTCTGATGGTTATGTTTTGCTTACTTATTACAGGCCCAACGGAAAACTCGAGTCTCTTTTCCATCATATGGTCCACGAGCTGCGCACTCGCCATCTGTGTATTCGGAAGGACCTCTGACAAATTTGGAAGGCGACGGTTTCTCATCGGAGCCAGCGTTATTGGCTTCATTGGAGGTGCGCTCTTGTGCCTTAGGAAAACAATGCATACTGACGGGCCACACGACAGGAATTATTGCGTCTACTGAAAAGACGATGGATACACTCATCGGCGCAAATTGCCTAACAAATATAAGATGGTTGGCGTTGTCTTTACAGTCATACCAGCTGTGATACCAACCGGATTCGGAGCCTACCTGAGTATGCTTTCTCAAATTAATTAGCGATCAAGCTAATTCTCTGCAGGTCTCAGCCTGGTACATAATGCCAATTGGAGGTATGTATCCCTTCGATTCTTGATGCAAGCTACACTAACGTAATTGTCAGATGGTGCTATTATATAGATGGGCCCCGAGTTCTCCAATTCCTTTATTATTGGCCGCCGAGCTTCAAACAACTCCATGGGAACACCGGTACCATAATGCAAGAATTGAAGCGTGTGGATAGTGTTGGGGCTGTTCTTCTTGTGACCGGACTAGCACTTTTCTTGCTGGGAGTGTCTTGCGGTATATCTTCTCAGAGACCTACACTGTGGGCAGAGCTTACTAACTTCTCGAGCAGGTGGTGCACCGCTTTCTTGAACATCAGGGTGTATTTTGGGTCTTGTTATCTCTGGTAGTCTGGTGCTCGTTGCCTTTGTCTTCTGGGGTAGGTTCTAGGCCTGTGAAATCGGGTGATCTTCCAAAGCTGATTGATCCAAGAGATCTATTTCAACGTTCCAAACCCGCTCGTACCCATGAAAGTTCTTTAAGGACGTTCGGGGATTCGTCTGCTTGAATATTATCGCCTCTGTAGCTGGCGCTCTTTACGTGTCCCTAAGTATCATCTGGCCATCGCGTAAGTATGCTCCGGTTAGATTAACCACTATGTGTCGCTAATATCAGTAAAGAGGTTGGGAATATTTACAGTGCGCAAGAGCCTGACTTGCACGTCATTGGCTGGCTATCAGTAAATTGTTGGATCCAGTGTTGATATTAGCTGACATTAACTGCGCAAGACTACCATTGCTTTCGGGGTCTGGGGAGGGTATGTGCTACCATACATCTATGTCGAAATCCTGTAACGCTATATTTCCAGGTATCACACTGACTCCGGAACCTGTAGCATTGTTGTCTTTGGTTCAATCATGCACATCATCAAACATATTCGCTGGAAATGAGTCTTCATGGTGGCTATGTCTGTAGCCTTCTGTGGTGCTCTGAGTACGGCCAACTCGAGCAATCGCGGCAGCGCTGCCGCGTTTTCTTTCTTGCTACTTTTCCTGTCGGTATAATGGAACTAACTCCGGCAATCCTTGTTTAACTGGATGCTGATGACGCGGACTTGGGGACGGTATTCTGTAGGTAACAGCTAACGACTCGACAGCAATCATATTCACAATGAAGAGTGCTATAGGATCGATCATGGCAGCTGTTTTCATCGCGAAGGTCCCGAAAATGATTGCCTCCCATGTTCCTTCAGCAGCAATCCAGGCCGGACTTCCTGAATCCCCAGTTACAGCCTTGCATGCTGCTATAGGCCAAGGAGCATCTGCAATGGAGGCAGTTCCAGGAATCAGTACCTCAATACAACTGGCCGTGTCTCAGGCACTCCCAGATGCGTATGCAGCCGTTGCAGTTGGAGGCGTTGGCTTGATCGCTGCAATCTGCATGAGGGACCACGACAAGTTGCTTACAAGCCACGTACCGCGGACAATTCCGGTTTCCGCTGATAAGTCTGGTCTGAAAAAGACTGAATCACAGGGCGCAGCAACGCAGGTTCTGAAGAATGCTGTCTAGTGTCAGCCGAATATTACCACTATAACCTATCGGTATTCCAAGAATCTTATCTTATCAACCTAGTCAGCACCAGCCGATTTGGACCCTTGAAGGTCAGAATCTTGCAATAAAGGAATCATACTGCCTATTCCAATAGTCGCCTATTTTCCTTTGTTATAACTTTTGATATATCATATTATTCGGGTTTCCATATTCGGAAGGTCATAGGCTCCTAATTCATGAGATAAATAGCTAGTCAGATAGGTAGATTAGGAAAACCAAAGCTTCATCATTTATACCTTCGGATTACGAGGTTCGCTCAGTCCGACATCTAATATTGCAGGCGACTCATGTCTTATTCTATGACGATAGTCATAACCAAGGGTATCTCGAAAAATCCTGGCAAATGCAGCTACGCAGACCCTAATACTATTATATATTACAGTTAGAACAAGTCCAAATTCATATCTATGTCCTGGTCTCTTTCACCATTCTTATACCAAGCAAGTCATCAAACACCCCTGCAAATCCTGACTGCCAGCTCGTCCAGAGGTACGTCTGATTTAATAAGTTAACTGAGCAGATTCACAGTGAGAAATGAGTATTAACCTCTTTATAGGTTCCAGTTGTCCTCTACCTTCCCTAACGAATTCTAGCCAAAGGATCATCAATAATGGTACTTCTGCTCAGCGCCGTTTCTCCGGAGCCGGCGATTCAAGAACCAGTACTGGATGTTCGCGACGATGGTCGAGAAGAGTGCGAGTGACGCGAGTGCGACAATCACCGTCCACCCAGTCCGATAGAGCGGCCTGTCGCTCTGCTGGAAAAGCTGGCTACCGACGATGCCGGAGCAATTGGCCGACATGATGAAGATCGCCAGCGTTATTGACCTTTCTCCCGCAGAACGAGCATTTAGAGCCATCCATGATCCGTCTACTGGATCTACAATAATTGTATCTGCTGTTAGTTGAAGAATTTTCTGATATATTATAGCTCCATAAACTCACGCCAGATGCTCGACACTGCCATTGAAATCGTCAAAATCGCATATCTTGTGTGGAAATCCCGGGAATATATCAGAAGACGGCAGGCGAGCTAGTCCATCGTAATTATAATGGTTAGATATAGTGTTTCACCAACAAATGTATGGCATGGGAAGGATAAGACTTACAGCGAAAGTCCACCACAGTAGTATCCCGAAAAAGACCATGGGTCCTCGCCGGCCCCATTTGTCCCTGCGATCAATGTCAACTTGTACGCGGAACACTAGATGTACAGATCTCTCAATAGACTTACGCTACTACTCCCCACGTCACATTCAGGAAGAGCTGGATCCATTGGCCCACAGAAACCAGGGCGTTAGACCTTAACCTCTCATACCCAAAGGAGTTGACAATGGTTGGGGCGTAAGACCACATCGTCGAAGACGGAGCCAGACCCGCGATGGTGAGCACCACATGCGGATACAGGCGCCAGTTGAGAAGCTAGGAATTGTTAGAATTCTTTTCCCCCAACGAGATGGGAATAGCATACCGTGCGTACGATCTCCTGACGCGTGATGTTCTTCTGTGCATGGCTTTTGGTTGGATCGTCGAGTAATATCCTGCGCACCAGGATCTGGCTCTCGCGCTCGGAGAAATAGCGAATTCCTGCCAGGCTGACTGGGTTCCCCGGGCTTCTTGGGAACAGAAACGTAAATATAACCCCAACAAGGATAGTAAAGAGACCTTCGAGCTGCAATGGTATTAGATACGGGAATATGGTACCTTAGTGGACTGGGTACTAACGATGAATAGCCACTGCCACCCGGCTAACCCACCTATTCCTCTCATATGCAGTCTGCATCCCGATTAGCAGGTTCGGAAAGTGACAGCAGCTTACTTACATGCCGTATGCTATCAGTCCACTGCACGCCTGAGCAAGCATATTCCCAATGAAGAACAACGCGAACCTCTTGGTAGTCTCGTCTCTCTTGTACCATCTCGTTATTATGAAGAGACCCGCTGGGATAAAACCAGATTCACAAAGACTGACGGCGTATTCAGCAATTTGCTTCAGATTATAAAGCATGATTTGTATGGTAGTACCCGAGGAGCAACCTGGTGCTCAAGAAAGCGCCGACGCCCTTCTGAAAGGCCTGGAACGCCGCCACAAAGCCCCTGAATTGAATCGATTAGCAGAGCAAGACCATGAACTATCCAGTTCCCTACCATGCAATGATCTGTCCACTGATCCATAATGAAGGACCAACCCGGTACAGAATATAGTTGCTTGGTATCTAAAAAATGGAAGATTATTGATCTGACGCGTAACGCAAGTCTTTGACCGGCATACCTCAAGAAGCACTATTCCTGCAGACAGCAGCTGCTGTCCCACGTTGAATTGAGACTGAGTAATGCCGACATCCCGGAAGAAGAAATCTGTCAAGGCATTTCCACTATCAAGTGAGATGACATGAGCGAGTCCACATCAAGGTCGAGGAGTTAGTCTTACATATTCCCCCGGTCGAGTTGCAGCGCAAAGAATGCTAGCATTAACAAGGCCATCATGATGCAATCCAGTCTGTCGCTGTTAAATACAACCGCTATTGGGACTGGGAGAAGTTTCGCACCTTCGCACAAGTCTCTTCTCTTCCTGTTCTGTCCAATAAACATCCAAAGTGGCAGGATCATCCGAAATAGGGATGTCTCTATCATCCACCACTACAGCAGAGGAGTCCTTTCCTGACGATGTCCATCGCTGCTTTAAAGAAAAGAACACCATCTTGTCAGAAGCGTATCATGAATCGGAACTTGCTAATGTACTTCTCTGCATTTTCCTCTGCACTGGCCTTCAACGACCACAATTTTATGCTGTCGCCATAAACCCCTCTCACAAATTACACCTCTGTCGCTTGTATCAAATGCCCGGCAGAGATGGCGTGAAATCTAAGCCTGGTAACCGTTAATATTTACTTATTTCGTATAGATACTTTATCGTCGCTAATTATTCTGCTTCATGTTCTTGATGCAATCCTGGGAGATTGTTGCGCCATTGACCGAGCTCCCCAATAGAATCGTCAACTCTTATCCGCGGATTATGCTACTCTTCCATCTATTGCGCCATGCTCGACCCTATTTGTGAAATTCTAGGTCAACTTGACGGCATTCAGACGTATGGACGGATCGAGCGGCAACGCTTGTGCGGGGAAATACAGATTACAACATCGCCAATCGAAGAGTATCACCAATTGCACGTGGATACGATGTCAGATAAATATATCCATGTCATTTGGACGCCGATAACGGCGTTGACGCTATCAGCTTCACAACGCTACTTATAGAATTGCCATCCCCATTCTTCATCCGAGTGAAGAAAATAACCTGGCTGCTGCGTAATTGTTCAATCTGTTCTGCTTGGAAGTTTACTTTTCAAACATCTTGTGGCGGAATGGCCAACCTCGAAGCCCGCAAGCATATTTCCCCAGACTCGGGGTTTCCGATCACTCTCCACCCCCTCTTCAACCCGAAGATCAGACACCATGTCCCCCCAGAACCAATTAGAAAAGAATTCTTCCCGGAGAAAGACAGGGCTCTGTTCGCAGATCCAGAGAAGAAGGCTCTCTTCTCAGTTGCCAAGCGAGTCGATCTGACGGAGTCGATTGGGACAGTTCTAGAGAATGTTCAGCTTTCCCAATTGACCGAGCAGCGGCTCGATGAGCTGGCTCTGCTTGTGACAGAAAGAGGCGTTGTCTTCTTCCGTGACCAAGACTTGACGACGGAGCAGCAAGTCAAGCTTTTTCAACACTATGGTTGTTTCTCCAGGCCGGTTTTGGAGCGTCGATAGCTGACTTCTGTTAGGTACTCTTGATAGGCATCCCGCCCAAAAGGTAAGAGCATCTCCTTCGCGGCCATCACTGGAAGCGCTGACTGTGTCTTTCTATCTAGGACCAAAAGGTGATTATCTATCCACTGACTTCCAGCGGACTTGGAACTGACCGATCCAGTACGTTACCATCCGCGGAAGTACGGAGAACCATCGTGAAATTGCCAAGTATACGCCGTGGGTAGGATATATTTTACTGAAACGGCCTTGAATTTCTGTACTGACTAGGAAGCAGCCCTCCGGCGAGTGGCACGCAGACACGTCCTTTGAAATAAATCGTATGTTGCGACACTCGACCGTGTATAAGATATTGCTAACGGCCCTCACAGCACCGTCATACTCACTCCTGAGAATGGAGGAACATCCACCATTGGGTGGCGACACGGCATGGGTATGCTGTACTGTTAGCGCGCAACTTTGGTATATGCTGACGATCTAGGTTTCTCAATACGGCCTTTATGATGCGTTAAGTGATGCCATGAAGAAGTTTGTCGAAAGTCTCCATGCCGTACACACGTCGAGACACCAATGTCCGTTCCCGCGATGGTTTTTGTTTTGTCGAATCTAACACATGCCAGATGATACAATCTTGGATCTCTGGGAAACGGGCCCGAACCGCCCCCCTATCGACACGCACCACCCCGCGGTGCGAACTCATCCAGTCACTGGGCTCAAGGCTCTGAATGTGAATACCGGGTACGTGACTGGATTTGCTGAGCTGAACAAAGTCGAATCTGGTAAGCTCCCCAAATCCAGGACTCCTGGAGGATTCCTGGCACTGACAAGGACAACAGATAAGCTGCTGGATTTCTTTGCATACCATCTTCACTCTGCGGACGACCACTATGTCCGCTGGAAATGGAAAGTGGGAGATGTTGCCATGTGGGACAACAGGTAACCACGTTAGCCTAGATCCTGTTCTGCCCGTCATACAAGGCTAATTCCTGTAGGTGTACTGCCCACCGTGTCATCCCGGGAACCTACACAGCCCCAAGAAGGGGAATTCGGACCACTGTCTTTGGAGAAAAGCGTAAGTCGCCCCTCTCGCAAGTATTTCAGTCCGGCTGTGCTTACCCTGGAAGCATACTTCGACCCGCGAAGCGAAAGCCGCACTGAACGCGCGAAGAGGGAAGCAGAAAAGCTAAAGGCGCAGGAGGAGAACGGGGAAGCCAAGGCAGAGACACCTCAAGTCAACACGCCCTCTTAGAGGAGAGCCACCTTCGCATCGGAAATGAATTGACAATTGTGTTAACTTTCAGCTGTGCTGCACAAATCATAAATCCAAAACACTATTCTTATGGTTGGGATATCAGCGCCTCCACGGGCTTGCCCTCACACTGAACGTCTGGAGGAAGCTTGTAAAGAGAAGAACTCAGCTATATGTTTGACACGGCAAGGCTGCGAGCAGAGGAGGTGTCCCACCTTGCTGCTTGCAGCAGCGTATGCTCTTGGATCAATATCTCCCTCGAGGGCAGCAGAAAGCATCTTGGTCGTATGATCCAGATTCCGCCCTCACGCCCCACGAGGCAAGCGCTCGTCCCGCGCGGCACCGTCGCCTTGGCGCGCGGCTGACCCCACAAAACAAGGGGAAAAGGTAAAAAGCCTCATGATGCAAGGCACGTGGCGCGAGCACGCCATCGTCCTCGTTTTCCTGATTGGGAATTTTTTGCTGGATGCTGAGGATGGTGGACGACAGTGCTTTCGTCTGCCCTCTTCTCCTCTTCTTTCTCTTCTTCCTTGACAAGGACTGAATCCTGTCCTTCTGAGCATCTGCATCGACCTTTTTTTATATTATCGAGATAACTGTATCTGGTTCCAGAGCCCTGGAACCGGGGCCCTCAGCCGCAAGGTGTCATCGGTCTACTCTGTTATAGTGCATACCCCTTGCTGCTGCGCAGGTCTAGTTAGATCTGCAGCTCCATTCCTGTTTTGAAGAGGAGACTTGTGCCCCCTTGGACAAGAATCCGCTTCTACAACATAGGTGCTCTGCATGCAAAACAGACCTACCAACATGGGAGGCCCCAAAACCGACGGCAGCAAGAGCCAGGATCATGGCCTCGACATTGAAAAGCAAACAGCACTAAGGGAATTACCTGTCGACGAACATGCCCCGCCTGTCGTCGCCGACAAACTCGCCCGCAAGCTCTCTGCACGCCAAGTCCAGATGATTGCCATCGCAGGCACCATCGGGACGGGCCTGTTCCTGGGCACGGGAAAGTCCCTGGCGACGGGGGGGCCGGCGTCGATGCTGATCTCGTATGCGATTGTCGGGGCGATTGTCTACGTGACCATGTTGAGTCTGGGGGAGATGGCGGCTTTTGTGCCGGTTGCGGGATCGTTTTGTACATTTGCTGGGTGGGTGGGATTTATTTCCTTTTTATAAGTGATCTCTGGCGATTTATGTTCAGTTGCCGTTTTAATATCGTGCTGTGGAGTACTCCAATGCTTCTTGCTTCCTTGACTTTCGGGCGACTTTTCTTCATTTCGATTTTTCTATGTCTTCCATTTATATTTCCGGCACTGTTTTGTTCACAATGTTTTGCATGGTTATTTATTGACAATGTACAGGCGCTTCGTCGATGATGCTTTTGGCTTCGCCCTGACCTGGAACTATTGGTTTAACGACGCTGTCTCAACGGCAGCGGACCTCATTGCTCTCCAGCTTCTCCTCCAGTACTGGACGGACAACTTTCCCGGCTGGGCCATTAGCCTCATCTTCCTGTTTGTTGTGATCGGACTGAATCTTGTTGATGTGAGGGCTTATGGAGAAGTAAGTGTTCCCAGCGAACTTTGTGCTGATTGCATGTTACATACTAATCTGATCCCATGACAAAAAAAAAGATGGAATACTTGCTCAGCTTGCTGAAGGTCACAACCATCGTGGTAGGTTTCTTTTTTCTCGTCCTTGTAGGATTGCCATTTCTCATTTATGTATGTAGATATTCATCATCCTCGGCATCGCAGTAAACTGTGGCGGAAACACAGAGCATCAATACATCGGCGGAAAATACTGGCATATCGGGGACGCGCCCTTCGTTGGAGGTATCGGTGGATTCGCGTCCGTGTTTGTAACTGCTTCGTTTGCATAGTACGTCTTGTACAGCACATTCTACCTCTTATCCCCAGATCCTCCAGATCTGATGTACTTCTGACTTGGATAATAACTAACATTCCGTCAGCGGCGGAACTGAATCGATCGCAATCACAGCTGGGGAGACCAAGGACCCAGCCCGGAACCTCCCCCGCGTCGTCCGTAATGTCTTCTGGCGGATTCTAATTTTCTATATCCTCTCTATCCTCATCATCGGCCTCAACGTTCCCTACACCTACCCCGACCTGGACTCCAAAACCACCCGCACCAGCCCCTTCACGATCGTCTTCGCGCAGGCAGGAAGTGCCGTCGCAGGCAGCTTCATCAACGCGGTCATCATGACTAGCGTCATCTCGGCGGGAAATCATGCCTTGTTCGCGGGGTCGAGGCTACTGTATGCGTTGGCAGTGGACGGGCATGCGCCAAAGGTGTTTGCGACCCTGAATCGGTGGAAGGTCCCATGGGTAGCGGTTCTGGCTACGTCTGTGATCAGCGGGCTGTGCTTTGGAGCGAGCTACATCGGTGCAGGACAGTTGTGGACGTGGTTGCAGAAGTGAGTTCATTTTCCTTAATAAGTCTTCCCACACATTCATCTACTCCCTGCTCCATAATTAAAGCCACGTCCTCCACCATCTATTCAGCCAGTGCACTAATATTATACTTGCAGCATCGTCGGTGTTTCCAACCAGCTGTCCTGGATTGCTATCGGCATCGCTTCCCTACGCTTCCGCTCTGCTATCACCCGCCAAAACCTCACACATCTCCTTCCCTACAAAAACCCCACCTACCCATACGGCCCCATCCTCTCCATTATTCTCAACTCCGTGCTCGTCCTTGTGCAAGGCTGGTCATGTTTCAGCCCGCGGTTCAGTGCAGTCGATTTCGTGAGTTACTATATTGAATTGCCTGTGATGGCGGCGATGATCGTGCTATGGAAGGTGGTGAAGAGGACGCGGTGGGTGAGGCTGGAGGAGATGGATTTGGTTACAGATCGGGTTGGGGCTGCCGATCATGTTGTTGATCAGGGGGTTGATGGCGACAAGGAGGAGAGTGTAGGGAAGAGGAAGTGGAGGAGAGTATTCAAGGAAGAAGGATGGATGGGAAAAGTTAAGGCAGTAGGGATGTGGCTATTCCTGTAACTGTAAATCTGAAATAATTATAATATCTAAATTAATTTTGTAATTTTATAATTGCTCTGTAAAATTTACATCTGACTGCAATAAAATAAGTTTTACATAACTACTGTGACGGCGCCCAGTCATAGTATTATTAGCTGAAACTATGGTAGCTTGTCATACAGAATCAAAAGCATGGAGAAGAAAAAGAGAGAAATCATGGCATTGTGAAGTGGTTGATATAGCTAAGTAGTTCTGGCAGTATCTCCCACTGCCTACTTGTCTGCCACGCTGTCACATCCTGATCAGTGGTTATGTCAGAAGATTCTTTAATTATCTTCAGCATTTTCTGGTCTGCTGCTGCTGACTTTTTAATGGGATAGTTAGCAGCTCTATACTTTCTTCTCTCATAATGGAAGTAGTGTCCTTCCTTCATAAGCTTATTCTTGCACTTGTAATCAGTGGTCTTCCTTGTGGCACTCTGGAGGTTTAAGGTAGCAGGGGTTATTCCACATTCTTTAGAAGTTGACTGATTCTTAATGATACTATGGTCAGGGTTCTTTAGTCTCCACTCTGTCATTTGCTACAGGCTGCTAGCAATCTGCAAACAGCAGGTTGAGTATGCTTCAAAAGAGACTGTGTTCTCAATCTGATAAATCACTGTCATCTCCTGCAGCTTCTGGATTAATTGGTGGAACAGTTCTTTCTTGTATTCAGATTCAGGGATCTGAGCCTCACCTGTCAAGTGCAGGAACTTAGTCAAGAAGTTATAATAAGAGTCAGTGGTGTTCATCTTCAACTGGTGGAACTGGAATTTTGCATTATTAAGTCAATTTGGGTCCTGAAAGATGCTTTTAAGGTGGCAGAACATCTTATCTGCAGTCTTGAAGCAGTTAATCACCTCTCTGCAAATTTGGAGAGCAAGGTGGTCAGCAGCAGTGCCTCTTACACAGTTCTGAACATATGCCATACACATAGTTTTATTTGGATAGTGGTCTTCATTTGCAAGCAGTTTGTTCTTTATCTTTGAAAGCCAGTTATTGAACTTTAGGTCCTTTCTATCAGTCAGAATAGGTGGGTCTGGCAGCTTAATAGACTTGTAAAAAACTTCTGATACAGAAGTTCTATAGACTGAGCCAGCTTTTTGTTGCATAATTATCTGAATAATCTGTTTCTTGTAGTCCTTGCATTTTGCTACAAGCTGACTAATCTGTTCATCTTTCTCTGCAATCTCCTCATTTATATTATTCTTTAAGGTGTTAAGTTCAAGTTCTAGTTCATTGATCTTCTTCTGCAGTTTATCATGGTCATCAAGTACTGTATTAAAGGTATGTAAAATGGCCTTGTATAGAGCTTTCTGGTCTTGTTCAATAAGTCTATTAAATTGCTTATAGGTCATCTCCTATTTTTCTGGGAATTTGCTATCTTGATTCTGGAGGTCTTAAAGAATTGAGATGTATTATCTCTACTCAGATAAGTCTTTCTCAGTGGTGGTTGACTTATATATTATTTTTGTTTAATTTAGTTCAAATTCAGGTTCTGTAATCAAGTTTAGAGGCTGTTTTTAAAGTTTATTTAAATTAAATCAAAGTTATTCTATTGTTCTGTCAAAGGAAAAGATAAGGAGGCAGAATAAAAATATTGGCAACACAGTTATTACTAGCCCTTTACACTTCTAAAAGATGATAGTATTAATAGAACAAGGTAAGATTGATGCTTTTGATTATGTAACAGCACTCAGTCATAATATTTGTGATGGCGCCCAGTTATAGTATTATTAGCTGAAACTATAGTAGCTTGTCATACAGAATCAAAAGCATGGAGAAGAAAAAGAGAGAAATTATAATATTATAAGGTGGTTGATATAGTCAAGTAGTTCTGACAGTATCTTCTACTGCTTACTTGTTTATTACACTATTACATCACCTCCCTCTTCAAAAACACCTGCTTACAGGTATTCAGGGTTTAAGTAACTAGCTTGTTGTTATCTCTATGCTTTTCTGGGTTCTCACCATTATTCCAGCATCTTAACCACTCTTTTAGCTGCTTTGGGGGTCCAGGCAGGTCTGGGTAGCACTCATGAAAGCTTTGTAGGTGGTGCAGTAAGCCTATAAAATTTGCTGCTGGGTATCATGTTGGGTTATTGTTATAGCTTACCTACTTAACCTTATACTGCAGCTTCCCCTGATGCAGATGGACTGCTAAAATTTCTTCTACCTCCTATTTATATTCTTCATTAACCTCTATAGCTGGAGGAGGATCCTCAATCTGGCCTAGAAAGAAATTAATAACTGCCTTCCAGAGCTTGTCTGATGAAAACACTGAATGCACATGGATTGAGGCTGATAAGTCCAGCTTATAGGCATTATCAATCTGTTTAATAATGCAGTAGAGACCTGTTATCTGATAGTCTAGCTTGCAGCTAGAACAGTCTGTCTTCCAGGTATGGGCTAACACTCATACTATATCTTCTATCTTGAAATCAACAACTCTTCAGTGCTGATCTGCCTGTTGCTGCTGGGAGTCCTGAGCCTTCTCAATAAGCTTTCAGGCATAGTTCCAGGTGGCTTCTAGGCACTGGACCCATTTTCAGGCATCATTCCAGTTCAAACACTTTATGGCAGATTGGTCTGGGAGTTGGGGCTGTTGCCAGTCAAAGAAGGTCTGTGGTGTCACACCTTAGTTAATCAAGAATAATGGGACCTTAGTTGACTCATGAGACAGAACTGCCACTGCAAAATCTATTATCAGTAGTCAATCTGACCAGTCATCCTAATAGTGATTAATAAAGGGTCTAAGGTGCTGTGCTATATGCTGGTTTATTATCTCTGTTTGGTTATCTGTTTGGGTATGGTTTGCAGTAGAGAGCCTTAGCTTCACACCTAGAATCTGACAGAATTTATTCCAGAAGTCTGAGATAAATTGAGGTCTTTAGTCTAATACAATGATGTCTGAGAGTACAGTCCACCAGTAGATATGCATTATAAAAAGCCTTGCCATGTCTTGGGCTGTGGTGGTCTTATGGTATGGGATAAATATCAGCCTTTTCCTTAAATAGTTCATTACTGCAAAGACAGCATTGTAACCATGTTAGTTTTTAGGAAAGCTTTGGAAGTCCATTGAAATATGTTTCTATGGCTGGTCTGGTATGGGCAGTGACTACAACAGTTCAAGGGGCTTATCATGCAGGTTCTGAATTTGTCAACACATGTGGCAGTTAGCAACATACTGATCAATGTTCTGGGTTATGTCTAGCCAGTAATATCTTTCTGCTAGCAGTTTCCTCATCTTATTTCTTCTAGGGTGGGCAGTAGAAGCCTGGCAATGCATTTTATTCAGAAGCTGTATTTGAAGGTTTCTCTTATTTAGCACTACTAGCCAACTCTGGCTATACAATAACAGATTTTTTTTTAGGGACTATGGAGCCTTTCCTTCAGCAGCTGCTACTCAGAGGTTTGTCAGGGATTCATAAATACAGTTAGTCTATAGCAAGTAATCTGCTAGATGCAACTCCTCCTGGATTGGTGCCAGCTCTGCATGGGGGTTTTCCATCTCTTGTATAATATAAGGATCAAGCCATTCTGTCTTTAAAAGCTGCTGGGTCCAGTATTTCTTTTTCAGGCTATTCTGGGCTTTCACTATTGCTGGCTGCTAGAATAGGGCATCTGCTAATAGGTTCTGTTTCTTTAAGCAGTATTAAATCATGAAGTAGAATTGGGTGAGATACTCAGTCCACTTTACCTGCCACAAGGTCAGGACCTTAGTTGTTATAAAATATTCTAAAGCTTAGTAGTTAATTAGAATATTAAAGGAGTCCTCCTGCTGCAAGCCTTTTAGCTCTGGTTGTCATTTCTTCAAGACCTGTATGATGGCTAAGAGCTTCTTATTATGGATTGTATAGTTGCACTCTGCCAGTGCCATAGTTTTTGAGAAATAGATTATTGGGTGCTATTGTCTGTCCCCATTTATATCCAACTGAGAGAGTACTCCAGCAACCACCTCATCTAAAGCATTAGTCTCCAGCTTAATTGGTTAATAGAGGTTATAATAAATCAGTACTAGAGCAGACATTAGCTGTTCCTTAAGCAACTTAAAGGCCTGAAAACACTGGGAGTTAAAGTTAAAGGGCATGTCCTTTCTTGTAAAGTTAAACAGAGGTCTTGCAATATAGCTATAGTCCTTAATAAACTGCCAGTAGAAATTGCAAAAGTCTAGAAAGAATTGCACTCTCTTAACTGTGGTTGAAGGCTCTCAGTTTTGGATTACTGCCACCTTCTCTAAGTCAACCTCTATTCTATTAGTGCCAACAATGAAGCTTAGATACTTGGTCTAGATAATATAGAATTTATATTTTCTGATGTCTGCTTGAAGCCCTGCCTTTTGAAGTTGATTCAGCACTCTGATAACATGCTCCTGGTGCTCTAGTTCATTCTGGGAATAGACTAGTATATTATTGATAAAGATGGTTATAAACTGGTCCAGATAATCCAAGAAGAGGTTGTTCACATATCTCTGAAAAATAGCTGGTTTATTAGTGAGCTCAAAAAGCATCACCCAATATTTGTAGGCTCTATAGTAAGTTCAGAATGTTGTTAGATCTTCTGACTCAGGATTCATCTGGATTTTATGAAATGCCTGCTAGATGTTAAGTTTAGTGAAGATCTTTGCTTAACTTAGATGTTCTAGGGTCTCATTAATTAATAGCAGAGAGTAGTAGTTCTTCTTTAAGATGATATTTAGCTTCTGGTAATCCACACAGAGGTGCAACCCCTTATTAGCCTTGCAGACAAAGAGAATTAAGAAAGTAAAAAGAGCTTTATTAGAGACTATAAAACCCTTGCCCAGGTTCTCTATCAGGTATTTCTTGATAGCTTCTAGTTCTTTAGCAGATTGCTTGTACAAGAGGCTATAGCCTAGAGAGTTCTTCTCAGTAAGCTTAATATAGTGATTATAGAAATAGTGTAGTAATAGCTAATTAAAAGCTTTCTTAGAAAACACATCCTGTCAAAGACAATAGCATGCTGAGAGGTATTTGTTTAAGTAGGCCTCTTCATCCTCTTCTGTTAATAAAGATCAGGTTTTTCCTCAATGATTCAATCAATCTTATAGAAACTGGTAATGAAGGTTTCATTCTCTTAAGCTCAGGCAGAGTGGTGGAAGCCTGCAGCCCCAACTAGAGCAATATTAATCTCCAGAGGTTTCTTTAAAGATTTCTTTAAAAACTATAAGTAATGCTGTTTTACAATAGATCCTATCTCTTAAAGGGCTCAGTTCATCTTGGCTAAATCCAAATACTTATTTATGGCAGCAGTTTGAGGTGGTTGATACCTAGCAGGTTCAGTATCTGAAACTTGCTGCTGAGTATTTGCTTTATCTCCTGCAGCTATAAGCTCATTGAGCTCTGGGCACTGGTTTAGCTAAATCAAGCATCTATTCTGTATATTCAACTAAACATCTTGCTCCTCACATTACTTCTGGCTTAGAATCATATCATGATGCCTAAGGTTGGCTATGAGCATAGGCACATCAGCTTGCTGGCACTTATTAACTGCCAAATACAATATAATTGCATAGGTGATTTGTTCTTCAGTCTGGCCATTATAACCCTGGATGCAGCAATCAGAGTTCAGAGGCACTACTAATGTTTGAAAGTATTTAGCCACATCTCTTGCACAAGAAGTATTAATAAATACAAATCTATTGGCTCCAGAGTTGACCAATGCCTTTAATTCCACACTTAGTCCATTTCTTGACACATAATTAAGTACAACAAAGTGATTGCTGTCAAGCAACTTGCTCATGTTCAGCAAAGACAGGTTAACCTCATAGCTTTTTTCTAAAAAGCAGACTTTCTCTAGAGTAGAGCTTTTCTCAAATTCTGATTTTTATCTGATACTTTCTTCTTTTCTTTCAGGGTCTTAATCTCTAAGGCCTTCTTGTAGGGGCAGTGTGAGGCAATATAGCTAATCTTCTTGCAATAGAAGCACTTTTCTTCCCACATCAGTTCTGCTCTTTGTTTATCATTTAGTCTGCTAGCCTTGGAAGCTGCAGATGCAGCAGTCCTGGTAGTATGCTTGTTATAGAGTTCAGCAGCAGGAGTAGTCTCAGCAGGTTTATAGAACTTGTTCTAGGCCTTGAACTTTTCAGCATTGATCTGCAGAGTGTATGCTGCCTAAGAACAGGCAGTAGAGAATTCATTGAAGGTCCTGAAAACATAGTAGTCTTAAATAATTAGATTTTAAAGTTTATTTATGAGCTTGTTAAAAAGCTCCTTCTTGTAGTCTTTTAAGTGCAGCTGGGATTCACCTGCCAGATGCATGAATTCTGCTAAAAAGTTATGGTATTTCTGGTGTGATTCCATCTAGAGGTAGTGCAGTTGGCATCTAGCTGTTATACAGTAATTCAGATTGAAGAAGATTGATTTCAGGTGCTTAAAAACCTTATCAGCAGTCTGGTACTGGTTCACTGAGTCTTCTTGAAATCAGGAAGCTGCATATCTGGCAGCACACCTACTAAGATAACTCTGCACATATGCAACTTGAAGCAGATTGCTGGAGTAATAATTAATATTGACATTTAATTTGCCTTTTATTTAAGCTATTCAATCATCAAACTTGGGTTTCTTTCCATCAGTTAGAATAGGTGGGTCTGGGAGCTTGACAATATACTTGAGTTAATTAGGGACAGAGGTAGTTCTACAATCTCTATAAATTTTTACAGCTATTTCTGCAAAGACATCTCAATATTTGTCTTATTTAGTGATAAATTCAATAATCTGATTTTCTCAGGTATTAAGTTGCTGGTGGAGGTTCTCAGTGCAACATTCTATATAATTAATCTAATGCTCTTTATTCTTTTAATCAGTTTTCTACATGCAAAAAAGGCCTTCAAAGAGTTTCTCTGGATTATTTTGACATTTGGCAAGGAATTCAGTCTTGGTAATTATTTCTGGCTTATCAATTTCTTGAGGGAGAATGAAAATGTGTTGAGATTCTTCTAGTTTAAAAAATTCCTTAACTATACTAGTTGAGTTGGAGCTTATAGACTTATCAGCAGTTCAAGCTATCTTATTATTTTTCTGGGTTCTGGGTTCTGGAGGTCCTTAATCTAGGCTGTAAGATTCTAGAGTCTTAAAAATTGAAAGAAAGAAGGTTTGTCTACCCTCAAACATATATAGAGTTGCTTATCACTCTGGATCACACATAACATGTAACTAGGGTAAACAAGAGGGTTTGATAAAATAAGAAGTTTAGAATTAATACTTTTAATTATGTGATGGCGCCCAGTCATAGTATTATTAGCTAAAACTATAGTAGCTTGTTATACAGAATCAAAAGCATGGAGAAGAAAAAGAGAGAAATTATAGCATTGTGAAATAGTTGATATTACTAAGTAGTCTCAGCAGTATCTCCTACTGCCTACTTGTCTGCCACGCTGTCACAAGTATATGGGCAGCCAAAGCATGACAACAGGCAGTGGCACTAAACATAATAAATATTAGAAAGAATTAAAGAAACAAGAGAGAAGGGGGAAAACCTACTTTTTTATAAACTTTTAAGATAAAAGCTATTTAGAAGAGAGGTAGTGTTATAAACCTTGCTATATAAAAACTAAATAATTATAGAATTAAGAGTAGTAACTAACTAGTATATAACTGACTGCAATCACCTTAATCACCTTAATTACTATAATTACTATAATCACTATAATTACCTTAATCACCTTGATTACCACAATCACCTTGATCACCATGATCACCATAATCACTATAATTACCAAGACTTGGAAAAAAAGCATGTATATAATAATGCTTCTTTTAAACAGAATTAAACTTTTATAATCAACTCCTATAGCAATCTGTTATATAGACATTGCTAGTAATACAGGTTTATTCTTGCTTTTATATTACTCACTTTCTTGTTTCTTGTCTTCAAGATAAATCAACAACTTTTTTAAGTCTAGTTATCTAAACCTGTTATTATATTATTTTTGCTCAGATGGGTCTTTCTCAGTGGTGGTTAACTTATATACTATTTTTGTTTAATTTAGTTCAAACTCAGGTTCTGTAATTGAGTCTAGAGGCTGTTTTTAAAGTTTATTCAAATTAAATTAAAGTTGTTCTGTTGTTCTGTCAAAGGAAAAGATGAGGAGGCAGAGCAGAAATATTAACAACACAATTATTACTAGCTCTTTGTGCTTCTAAAGAATAATAGTATTAATAGAACAAAGTAAGATTGATGCTTTCAATTATGTAACAGCGCTCAGTTATAGTATTATTAGCTAGAACTATAGTAGCTAGTCATACAGAATCAAAAGCATGAGGGGAGAGGAAAGAATCTGCAGAGCTTTATATAATATATGTAGGTGAGTAGAACCAGCAGTGTTCCAGAGATAAAGAGATGCTCAATACTGCCTACCTTACCACTTAGATGTGCTGTGCTGTCACATTAGGGTTTAGGGTTTAGGGTTTTAGGGTTTTAGGGTTTAGGGTTTAGGGTTTTAGGGTTTAGGGTTTAGGGTTTAGGGTTTAGGGTTTTAGGGTTTTAGGGTTTTT